>Ga0164313_10001731_pt1 | contig 19427 bp, 16 predicted proteins | sample GuaBasSedimGuay4_FD_113735 | JGI IMG/M metagenome (GOLD analysis project Ga0164313, IMG submission 113735) | Subseafloor sediment microbial communities from Guaymas Basin, Gulf of California, Mexico - Guay4, Core 4569-4, 0-3 cm | ecosystem: Environmental > Aquatic > Marine > Hydrothermal vents... | reverse complement strand
TTCTGCCGAAATTTAATAATAAGCCAACTTCAATATTTGTTGCCTTCAAGTAATTGATTAATTGTGCTTCATGATAAACTTCATAAAAACTTCTAAGTATAATATCTGTAATTTCTTTGTGTTGAAACATAGCTGCGTTCATCTGTGTGAATCTGTGGCTGAATAGTTACGTCGCTTCTTTGTGAAAGTCCTGTATTCCTATCTCATTTTCTATTCTCAACACGGACAATATCGGAGTCCTCGCCGTCTTGATTTCCCGCGTCATATAACACGATTTTATAATAGTATCTGAACCCTTTGTCGATAGTATCCTGAAATTGCATAGTTTCAGACCGAGCCGGGATCTTTCGAATAATCCTAAATGTCTGTGGGCAGTCCCGGCAGGGTAAGTTCTTTAAAGACTCTTTCAAGCGCAACACCTTCGCACCAGCGATGGTATGGTTATCGCTCGCTTGCTTTGGGATGGGGACGGACCAGGTCAGGTTGATCTGGTTGCCGACCACCTGGTATTGCAGATCGCTCACAGCAGGAGGTTTCGAATAACGGGGTGGGACAGGCAAGCCCTTGATGCCGCAGCCCGATACCCCAAATAGCATCAGGGTCAACATCGTAACAACATGATATTTGATTAGTCGACACATGGACTCATTTCGCATCCGTAATCTCATTTTCCGCTTTTGCAATCTGTTCAACCACATTCTGTTTGGCGGTTCCACCAAAAGATGTCCGTCTCCCGATCATCTGGTCCATGGCAATGAATGAAAAAACATCGTCGCCCATGAGTGATGAAAAGTTTTTCAGTTCCTTCAAGGAAAGTTCGTTAAGTTCTTTTCCGTGCTGAATAGCAAAGCCAACAGCTTTTCCAACACATCCATGAGCCTCTCGAAACGTCATGCCCTTACCGACCAGATAATCCGCTAAATCGGTTGCATTGAGAAATCCAACAGACGCAGCCTGCAGCATGTGTTCCTTGTTAACATGAATGTTCGGCAACATCCGGATATAGATTTCGATGCAGTCGCACAGCGTATCAACGGATCGAAAGAGCGGCAGTTTGTCTTCCTGCATATCTCTGTTGTAAGCCAAGGGCAGCGATTTCATCAGTGTCAGCACGGTCAATAAATCACCAAAAACACCACCGGTTTTTCCCCGAACCAGCTCCGGGACATCAGGATTTTTTTTCTGCGGCATAATACTGCTGCCCGTGGCAAAAGCGTCCGGCATCTCGATGAAGTTGAACTCCGAAGAGGACCACAGGACGATTTCTTCTGATATCCTGCTGAAATGAACCATACAAATACTGGCATGAGCAAGATATTCCAGAATAAAATCCCTGTCGGAAACCGCATCCATGCTGTTGGGAGATACACGGCTGAATTCCAAAAGCTGGGCAGTGTAATGGCGATCTATGGGATAGGTCGTACCCGCAAGTGCTGCAGATCCCAGTGGCATGACATCGATTCGCTCCAGGGCATCCTGAAAGCGTTCACAGTCACGCTTGAACATTTCACAATATGCCATTAGATGGTGACTGAACAACACCGGCTGGGCATGCTGCAAATGGGTATAACCCGGCATGATCACGTCAATGTGGGTTCTGGCCATGTCAATTAGCGTGCGACGAAGCGTTGTCAGGTGCGAAATCGTCTGGCGAGTCTTGTCACGCAGGAACATTCGTATATCCAGGGCAACCTGGTCATTTCGACTTCTGGCCGTGTGCAGTTTCTGGGCAACCTTGCCCACTTCCTGGAAAAGCCGGGCCTCGATGTGCATGTGAATATCTTCCAGGGCATGGTCGAATAAAAAATCTCCATGAGCGATCTCCCGCTTGACAACACCGAGCCCTTGAACAAGAGTCGAGGCTTCATCATCTGTTATGATACCCGCTTTTGCCAGGGTTTTGCAGTGGGCGATACTCCCTTCGATGTCATATGGGTACAAGCGTCTGTCGATGTCTATCGAAGACGTGAACCGCTCAACACTTCGACTGGTTTTTTCAGAAAATCTGCCATCCCAGAGTTTTTCGGACATTTCCTTTAACCTTTCACTAAAACAGAGAGTAAATATCCGGGCAGAAGAGACCCGGTACGATTAAACAATATAGGATTTATATTAATAAATCGGTTAATTAAGCTCTAAATCCGAATATCGAAATACGAAACAAATCCAAAAATCGAATGTTCAAAGGATTCAAACATAGTGCTTGAACTTGCATCTCCAAAGTCTTGTTTTGATCATTCGAATTTGGATCATTAGGTATTGCTCTTCGACCTTGCTCAGGGCGGTGAGCCTGTCGAACCGTTTAGGATTTCGAATTTCGTGCTTCGGATTTAAATAGTTATTTCCATAAGCACTTCATCCAGACAATCCACCAACGCATCGATATCGGTCTTTTGGATGATAAGCGGTGGCGCAAACCGCAAGACCGACTCCTGGATACAATTAACCAGAAATCCCTTTTCCAGGCACGCCGTCACCACGCCGTCACCCTTTATCTTCAGTTGCATTCCTATGAGAAGCCCAAACCCCCGGACATCTTCAATAACCGGATGTTTCTTCTGAAGCGATTGCAACTTCTTTTTAAAATAGGAGCCCACATGCGCACCATGCGCTACAATATTTTCCGCCTCCATGGTCTTGACGACTGCGAGCGCAGCCGCCGTAACAATCGGCGTCCCACCAAACGTGGTGGCATGTGCCCCGGGGGAAAATGCCGATGCAACCTGTTCTGTAGCAAGTATCGCGCCGATAGGCAGGCCGTTTCCCAGCGCTTTTGCCAGAGACATGACATCAGGCACAATGCCAAAATGCTCATATGCAAACAGCTTTCCGGTCCGCCCCATACCTGTCTGGATTTCATCGAACACCAGCAGTGTTCCGGTATCATCACAAAGTTTTCGAACAGCTTGCAGGTAGGCCGGCGATGGGCACCGAACGCCGCCCTCCCCCTGGACAGGCTCCAGCATGACTGCCGCCGTAGATGAACCCACTTTTTGCTTCAAAGCATCCATATCATCAAACGGCACGAAGTCAAACCCATCCAGTATCGGGTCGAACCCTTTTTTGATTTTATCTTGCCCTGTCGCGGAGAGTGCTGCCATGGTCCGGCCATGAAATGAGTGGGTCATGGAAATAATGCGATATCTTTCTTTTTCACCACGGTCATAGAAATACTTGCGGCACAACTTGATGGCCGCCTCATTGGCCTCCGCGCCACTATTGCAAAAGAAAACACGGTCCGCAAAACTATGACCCGTCAACCAGTCGGCTAGTTCTGTCTGGGGTACCGTGTAATACAAATTTGATACATGCCACAGGGACTCCGCTTGCTTTCGCAATGCCTCTGAAACAACTGGGTGGGCGTGCCCCAAATTGCAAACCGCAATACCGGCAATAAAATCCCTGTAAGAGCGCCCTTCCATATCCCAAACAATACACCCCTTACCCTTTACCAAAACCACGGGAAAACGATTGTAAGTGTGCATCATAACGGCGTCGGCTTTGTGCCGCAGTTCCTGACTTGTCATCTCTTTTTCCACCTCCACGGTAAATACCCGGGCCCAATGAACCCGGTACTGATTAAACCCCAAAAGGGTGACCTTTGGGGCATATTCGGTCGTAACAAATTCTAAATTCTAATATAGATAACCGCATATTAACCCGGTGGTTAAATACTCTACGGTTGTCATTCTCGCGAAGGCGGGAATCCAGAAAGACACTGGATGCCGGATCAAGTCCGGCATGACAAAGCTCAGTTATTTAGTCGCCGAGTTAATAAATAAGATTTTTTATCACGAAAACACGAAAAAGACCATGAGCCGCAAATCCAAAAGAGACATATTTTACAGTTAAGAGACATAGTCTTGCACGGGTCGGAGGCTTACATAGGCAAGGCATCTAAGGGTGGGCATCGACTGAGCTCAGCCGAAGTCAAGGCGTAGTCCTTTACTCCGAACCCTTAGTAACGCAGCATATGAAAGCCTCCGGCCCGTGCAAGCTATTTTCTGGGGTGTGCTTTATCATACACTTCCATCAACCTGTCGATGCTGACATGGGTATACTTCTGTGTCGTGGACAGACTCTTGTGACCCAACAACTCCTGTACGACCCTCAGATCAGCACCGGCATCTAACATATGCGTGGCAAATGTGTGGCGAAATGCATGCGGTGATACCGGGATGGCTATCCCGCACTCCCGGGTGGTCTTTTCAAGTATGCGGGCAATCGATCGAACCGAAAGACGGGTGTTGAATTTGTTCAAAAAAAGCGGGTCACCCGACACCGCTTCTGCCTGAGATTGTATACCCCGGTCTTTACTTTCAATCTGCTTTCGGTAGGCCTCGATGGAAGAAAGCGCTGTTTTACCGATGGGGACCATTCGTTCGTGCCCGCCTTTGCCCTTTACACGGATTACATGTTCATGAAAATCGATATCCTGAACATCCAGTCCAGCCAATTCCGACACCCGGATACCGGTTGAGTAGAGTGTTTCAAACATGGCGCGATTACGCAGACCCAGCAGTGTATCCGTCTTCACCGAAGCCAGGAGCCTGAACATATCATCAATAGGCAGATACGTAGGAATGGGTTGATCCTGCTTCGGTGTCTGAACCGCATCCGAAGGGTTGACATCAATATACCCGTGATGGACCAGGTAACGGTAAAACGACCTGACAGCGGATAATTTTCGGGCAATTGTCGATTTTTTGCAGTGTTGATGCAAATGCCCGAGATATCCCCTGATGGCAATTCCCGTAACAGCATCGGGGGTCAGGGTGTCTGATTGGGACATGCTTTGCAATGCCTTATCAGAAAGCCCGACACGTTTAATAATGTCCGCAAATTCGAGCAGATCGCTCCGGTAAGAACGGCAGGTGTTCTCGGAATATCCTTTAGCCGTAGAAAGTACCGCAATAAACGATTGAATCAGCTCTTTCATTGATTGATTCGACCTTTTAGGCCACCCGACGCGATTTCTTTTTCAGCCGTGAGATGCGGCGGCGGTAAATGGTTGCCAGTTTTGCATTTTTTTCTTTCAAAGCTGCTTCACGCATTTTTTTGAAGTTTTTTATCCGGCTCTTAACACTCCCTACGGCTGCAGAGATCTTCTTAACAGGTGCATCCTCGATTCCTTTGGCTTCCTTGACAGCCGCCAGCAACTCTGGCTTGTTCATGCCATGAACACCGGTTATCTCCGGCAATTCCAGGGCAACTTCCCGAAGTTCCTTTACGGTCATTTTATCCAGGGGTTTCTTCAAGTTTTCCATTGTTTCTTCAGCCATTCTCTTTTTACTCCTTTCTGAGCTGTTGCTTACATAAAATTTGACGGTCTCGTAAAAAGCCCAACGTCTGCGTTGTGCTGCATTTCGTAATCATTCAACGTACGGTAAGTACGTCTCATGATTACAAAATTTGCACGCCTTGAATTTGAACCTTTTACGAAACCGTCTAATTCGGACTTACGAGTTCATCAAATTAATCTTTTTTTTTTAACGATGTCAATATTTATGATTTCGCAAGAACTCGAAATCATCAAGTTTTTTGTGTTTTGTATTTTGTGTGCGGTTATCCATAAAACTCATGTGATACCACGTACAGAGGTCTGCGGGGGTTCGTTTTAAAGCCGGGCAACTGTCTGAGATCGTTAGGCGCCGTTAGGTCCGCAGCATAAAATAGATAGTTACAAAGATAAACCAGTCTTTAGCAAAAACATATTTACATACGACTGACAGCGGCGGGCCTTATGAGCGAGTTTTGGCCGGCTTTAAAACGAATTTCCGCAGACCGCCAAGACAATCCAGCTTGAGGTTTGCGGATAACCGAATTTATTTGTCCAACAACTTGAGAAATGGCCGAAACAAATCAATGGGAATGGGGAAAATAGTGGTGGTATTACTCTCCGTTGACATCTCATTCACGGTCTGAAGGTATCGAAGTTGGATCGCGATTGGATTTTTACCCATGATTTCACTTGCTTCAGCGAGTTTTGCTGCCGCCTGGAATTCACCCTCGGCATTGATGACCTTGGCCCGTCGGTCCCTCTCGGCCTCTGCTTGGCGTGCCATGGCGCGCTGCATCTCCTGGGGCAGATCAATGTGCTTCAGCTCAACCGTTGCCACCTTGATCCCCCAGGGATCCGTGTGGGTGTCCAGAATTTCCTGAAGTTCTGAATTGATTTTGTCCCTATCCGCCAACAGCTCGTCCAGTTCCGCCTGCCCGCAAACACTTCGAATGGTGGTTTGTGCAAGCTGGGACATGGCATAGTTGAAATCTTCTACTTCGATGATGGCCTTGGTGGATTCGATAACCCGAAAATAAATAACGGCATTCACTTTGACGGAAACATTATCTCTCGTGATGACGTCCTGGGGGTCGACATCCATAACTATGAGCCTCAAGCTAACCCTCACCATTTTATCGATTATCGGAATCAGAATTATCAAGCCCGGGCCCTTGGTCTCGATGACACGACCCAATCTGAAAATTACCCCCCGTTCATATTCATTCAGAATCTTTAAGGCGGCCGATAGAAAAAATATAACCAGTATGATGATTGCGATGGTTGTTATCGAAAACATGATAATTCTCCTTTGCGAATAAGATAGATAAAGACTCTTTTTAGCCTTTTAGCTGTTTAGACTGTAGGCTGTTAGGTGCTTATTGCTGATAGCTTTCAGCCATCCTTGAACCCTTGTATGCTGGGAAGCTATGATGCTTGGAGGCTGGGATGCTGCTATCGGCTATAAGCCATCTGCTACCCTCGGACCCTACAAACTTAGTTGCTTTGTTCATTGTGTTCTTTGGGTTTATTGTGTTGTTTAAGGTCGTCGGCATAAAGCCTTCAACTCGTTTCCGTTTCATCAACCCAATGAACCCAAGAAACGCAACAAACTCGATGAACCCTATTCCCCTCGAACCCTTTATTAAGTCTTACGCTCGACATCCAGCACCAGGTTGTCAACAGCTACTACGCAAACCTGCGCACCTTCCTCAATGGGTTCTTTGGCCCGTGCATACCATAGTTCCCCATGAATCTGGACTTTTCCCTCCGGGTCAATACGCTTTTTAACGATGCCGGTTTCCCTAACCAAACCGCCTCCTCCGGTTCGCGGACTCGACATCTGGGCTTTAAAAGCCAGGCTTGCCAACGTAACAAAGAAAGCAGAGACGATCAGCAGGATCGGAATCAATACATGCCATGACAGCTGTGACTGGGGACCATTCCCTTTAAACAACATGAGGGAGCCCAAAAGCAGAGACACCACACCGGCAATACTCAACAGCCCGTAGCTGATGACCTTTATTTCCATAATAAAAAAAATAATGGAAAGAAGAATCAACAAGATACCGGCGGTATTCACCGGAAGTGTCTGAAAGGAAAAAAAGGCCAGTATGAGAGCGATGCCCCCAACCACGCCGGGAAAAATCGCACCCGGATGCGACAGTTCAAAGTAGAGCCCGGCCAGTCCAATCATCATGAGAATATAGGCAATGTTTGGATCACTGATAGTTTTTAATATTTTTGTGCGAATACTCTCTTTGAGTCGGGTTCTCATGGCACCCGATAGTCGCAAGTCCCCCTTACCCTCAATACTAAATCCGTCAATCTGTCGAACAAGATCGTCCATGTCTGCTGCGACGATATCGATGATATTCTTTTCAAGGGCCTCATTTTCGGTTACCGACACACTCTCGCGAACAGCCTTCTCTGCCCATTCCGCGTTTCGACCTCTTTTTTCCGCGATGCTTTTCACATAGGCCACCATGTCATTGGTAACTTTTTCCGACATGACCCCTCCGATCTCCTTGCCACCGGTTCCGACCGGGTGTGCCGCACCAATATTGGTGCCCGGTGCCATAGCCGCTATGTCGGCCGCCATGGTTATCATGACGCCTGCCGAAGCCGCTCTGGCACCGCCTGGGGACACAAATACAACAACGGGTGTTTTTGCAGCATATATGGACATGACAATTTCACGCATGGCCTCTGCCAGGCCTCCGGGAGTGTCGAGTTCGATGACCACACACGCGGCGTTTTGGTCATCTGCGCGGGTAATACCACTCGATACAAACTCAGCGATGCCGGGTCCAATCGCGTCGGATACCGGTATAATAATGATCTCGCCGTTGTCGGCGAATGAAATGCCGGCAAACAGCAATACCAGCATCAAGGAAAAGCGAATACAGTGGAATATTTTCATACGGCACTCCTTCCCAACCCGGATAAACCGGAAAAGAAAAAGATCTTTTATTCGGTATTACGGCCTCTTAGAAACGAGTTTTTCGCGGTCGTATAATGATTTTCTGCCGGCCGGTACATTTCCCTTTTTTTGGGTAACAATTCCATTTTTTTTGAAAGTTGAGCGATTGTCGAGGTTGCTGTAGCTACAAGGAAGATGCTGTCCCGCTATAGTGGACTATGCGGTATGGCATCTGACGCCGTAGATGCAGTAAGATCGGCAATCCCAGTTGCGGTTCATCAAAGACCAAGGCGCTTCATGAGCTGCTGCATGTCATTCCAGACATCGCGCTTACTTCCGGGATTCCGCAATAGATAGGCAGGATGATAGGTCGGCATAACAGGAATCCCTTGATACTCATGAAACTGCCCTCTGAGTCTGGAAATCGGTTTTTCTGCCTGAAGAAGCGTCTGTGCTGCAAACTTCCCAAGGGCGCATATAAATTCAGGCTTGATGGCTCTGATTTGGCGTTCTAAGAACGGCACACATGTCGAGATCTCTTCCGGTTTGGGATTTCGATTGTTAGGCGGACGGCATTTGACGATATTGCAGATATAAATATCTTCTCGGGAAAGATGCATCGCTTCCAGAATCCGGTTTAAAAGCTTGCCTGCTGCTCCTACAAAGGGTTTACCCTGTTTGTCCTCTTCATACCCGGGCCCCTCTCCCACGAACACGAGTCTGGCCTGCTCGCACCCGGCACCAAACACAATCTGTGTCCGTTTGCTCGAAAGCCCACAGCGCCGGCAATCTTTCAATTCTCTCCGGATGTCGTTCAATGACTCCGGCCGATCCAAGCCATGGTCACCCCAGTTGTGTACCATATCATGATGGGAAGCATCGCATTCGAATCCCCGGCATCCGGCATCGGCCATAAACTGAAGGGTGTTGCCGACATCGTTGAGTACGGAAGCCACGGCATGATCTTTTCTCTCTTTGTTTAACTTAGTGTTTTCGGCAGCCACTTGCCCTCCTGACGGTAACGCACAATCTGGCAGATGTCGACTCTTGAGAAGTTTACTCTTACTCGTATTTCGATATTCATCTTTTTATAGGGGTTGTCATAAATATGTTCCCTAGGAGCCCCTCAGCTCCAGGGGATTCCATATTTTTTTCAAAAGGACATATCATGATCAATCTGCATCACTAGCGTAGTGCCCTGCCGGATCGATGATGTTTCCAAGGCCTCATTTTAATACCATTCGGCCGTATTTCATCATCAATCCGGTGGGCACAAGATATGGCTTCGTTTGATATGTTCTTTTGAAAAAAATATGGAATCCCCTTTTCGGAGTAACCGGAACATTATTTTGACAAATGCTATAATATTCACCGGATCGGTAGAACCTTTCCGAGTCCTCCACCAGAGATGGAGGATTTTAGATCGGAATATTGATTCTTTCGACAATTCGATCGAGCAGCCTATGGGCCAGATCTTCTTTGGCCATCATGGGAAAGGCTTCCTGTGTGCCATCACGGTAATACAGCGATGCCCTGTTGGTATCCGATCCAAAAGCGGAGTCCCCACCCTTGACAATATTGCCCACAATCATATCGAGATTTTTTTTGGACAACTTACTGGTTGCATGCTCATCAAGCAATTCTGTCTCGGCCGCAAAACCCACCAGGAAACGGTCTCCTTTCCGCTGGCCAATCTCTGCTATAATATCCTGGTTTCTAACGAGATTCAGCACCATCTCATCCTTTTCTTTTTTCATCTTTTCAGCGGTGATGTCCCTGGGCCGGTAATCGCTGACAGCAGCCGTTTTGATGATGATATCCGCATGCTCGAAATGTTCAAAGACTGCAGTTGCCATTTGGGCAGCCGTTTGGATACGAATCACCTTTACATCATAAGGATCGCAAAGACTGGAAGGCCCGGATATCAGCGTCACCTGCGCACCTCTTTGTGCAGCGGCTTTGGCAATTGAAAATCCCATTTTCCCGGATGAAGGGTTGCTGAGGAACCGAACCGGGTCCATGGGTTCCTGGGTAGGGCCTGCCGTCACCAGGATCTGCTTGTCGGACAGGTCTTGCGGACGCATGGCTTTCATTAGCCGGTAAAGAATCTCTTCAGGATCAGGCAGTCTTCCGGGTCCGGTGACACCACAAGCCAGTTCACCGGAATCGGGCTTAAGGATGATATGGCCATCTTTTTCGAGCAGGGACAGGTTGCGTTGAACCGCCGGGCTCTGATACATATCCGTGTTCATGGATGGGCAGAGCAACACGGGCGCCGTTACCGCCAACAGGAATGTCGTCAAGGCATCATCAGCAATGCCACCGGCCATTTTGCCGATAATGTTGGCAGTGGCAGGGGCAACAATCACGGCACCGGCATCTTTTGCCCATGCTATATGACCGATGCTCGCATTATGTCCTTCTTCGAAAAGATGCGTGCAGACGGCCTTTCCGGAAAGGGCTTCAAATGTCAATGGCCCAACGAACCGACATGCATTTCCGGTCATGAGCACACGGACATCAGCCCCCTGTTTCGTCAGCAAGCGAAGCAGCTCAACACTTTTGTATGCCGCAATGCCACCGCTTATACCTAATATGATATTTTTTTTCTCCAGTATGTCTGTCATCTCTTATCCCCAATAAATTTGATGGTCTCGCAAAAAGTCAGAAAAGCTACTTTTTTACGAGAGTGTTTTGTATTTGGTGTTTAGTGTTTTGGAGTCTAACAGCTTGGTATATCGGCATATATTCCATACTAAATACAAAATACTAAACACCAAATACTTGATGAATTCGACTTTTTACGAATTCATCAAGTTTTTATTCATTTTAAAATTTGGCCCTGTTCGGCATTACAGACACTTAGGAACGAGTTTTTCACGGTCGTACAGGGATTATCGATCGGCCGCAACACACACATTATAATAGTTTAGGGCTCCAAAAAGAAATATCACTTTAATAAGCCGGACGGCGGGGCTTCATTCTTCGGTGTCACCCATATTTCAACCTGCGTCTTGTAGCCATATCGGCTGTCCATCATGGTTATCACACTCCAGCGGTTTCCCTTCTCAAATTGTAGTATCGATCGAGGCCCTTTGAACATACTGACAACCATCCAGTTGTCTTTTGCCATGTTCGTCTTAAAAAAATCAATCAATGCATCCGGTTTAAGCGTTCCACTCAAGGACAGAACCCCGGCCGAAATGCTTGGGGTTTCAAATACGGATGACATTTTGCGGTTCACCTGCATGGCCTTCGGAATAAGAATATCATCAAAATCATGATAAACTCCTGCCACAACATTGCCCGGTTGTGAAGAGCCGCCCCCAGTGGATTTATTGTCGATGGGCCTCAGGACACCACACCCCGACATAATGAAAATTGCCGAGGCAATAACCAAAAATAAATTCACCTGGTGGAATGTCCGGGAAATGGTGTTTTCCCTATGATATTGGTTATAATAACAGCCCATTAATTATCCTTTGCCATATTGTTTATACAACCTTGGGGGTTATCCAAAACCGGATTTATAAGTGTTCTAATGAATATGTTCCAAATTGCTTCCAATTCAAGTTAGTTTATATTACCCTATTGACTGAAAACTGTCAAAAATAAACCTGATCGGGATAAACAAAGGACAATTAAAATGGATACGCAATCAGCCATATTGGCATTCTCGCAAAGTGAAAAAATCAAGGCAGGTCTTATATGGGCGTCCCAGACTATCGAAATGGTTATGGGGTTACCGGATCAGAACAAACCGGGTGCTGAGCAGGTCATTTCAGTACTGATAAGCATGGTTGCCAATGAAATCCACCTGGGAATGAAAATAGCACCCCATGAACACTGGGAAGCTGCCCTCAAACACATCAACAACGCCATTGTCATGCTCAATTCGAATGTAATCCATGACGCCCCCTATCATCTCTCTAAAGCGTTGAGCCACGTGACAAGCATCGGACAAACGGCCATGACGCATTTAAGGGAGGATGGCCTGGTTTGACGGTCTCGTAAAAAGCCCAACTTCTGCGTTGTGCTGCATTTCGTAACCATTCAACGTACGGTAAGTACGCCTCATGATTACAAAATTTGCACGCCTTGAATTTGAACTTTTTACAAAACCGTCTAACTCGGACTTTTTATGAGTGTTTTAGTGATGTTTTGTTTAAACCTAACACCTAAAACTTAACACTTAAAACTGATGAATTCGACTTTTTACGAATTCATCATGATTTAACTCATCAAGTTTCATGAAATGTTCGGGTTAGCCCGAGCATCAGCGAAAACAAGGCCAGTATTGTGATGCCGGCAGACATCATGCCCGTGAGCCAGATACCGCCCAAAAGCCATATGTGTCCCCCCATTAGAGCACCTATAACCCTGCCTGCACCTCCTGCCGCATAAAAAGCCGACATCATTGTGGCGCGGTGAGCCGGAAGAATTTCGGTGCAGAGAGACATACTGGTCACAATCATAAATTCAAACGTTAAAAAAATCAGAAAAATTCCTATCAGGGCAATGGGCAGACTCTGCCCATACAAGGGAATCAAAGCATAATTGACAATCGTCAACACCAGGCCGGCAAAAATGGACCGACGCAGACCGATCCGGTCGGAAATCAAAACAGTAAACCCTTCCCCACACAATTCAGCCAAACCAATGACGCCGGTACCGATACCGAGAACAACGATGCTGACATGAAAGGATTGTTCCAGCCAGGCCCCATAAACAACGAAAAGATTGTCATTGGCAACACTGATAAAAAACGCATAGCCCAGTGCCCCTAAAGCGGACCTGTTCGCAATCAAATGAGGCCACGCGTTCCATAAGGTCTTTTTTTCTACAACAGCGTTTTTAGTCCGCTTATTTTGAGGAAATAGAGACACCAGGGCAAACATGCCCACCAGACCGAGTCCTCCCAGCACATAAAAAGGAGCCTGCCAATCAAGTCGGTTCATGAGAATGGCCACACAGGGAATGCCGATCAGTGTGCTGCCGGCCCAGCTCGTTTCCAGGAACCCGATAACCATCCCCCGCTTACGATATGGAACCTGTCGACTCACATAGGCCTGAATAGCGGGATCATAAATACTCTTTCCCAAACCCGCCAAAAACAAGCCGGTCATGACTGAATAATAGAACGGGAACATACCCGCAGCCAGCATACCCAGTGAAAGCATTCCCATGCCAGTGATCATCATCCGGCGGTATCCAAAACGATCGGCAAGTGGGCCAAAGCTGATCCCCAGAATGGCTGTAGCCTGGTTGACGGCAATGAGAGAGGTGATGGCCGTAAGGGGAACCCCTAAACCACGGCTCAGAACCGGAGCAAATGGATAAGCAAACCGCCTTGCTGTGTTCAAAATCAGCCGACACAAGATGGCCGTTATAATGCGCCATGTCATGTTTTCAGGGTGTGCGGGTGGGGACGATTCCGATGGGAGATTCAATATAATTTTTACCTAACGTTCAAGTATGTTTCAACAAACTCGACTGTCTGTCGATCCATTTATCCACCTCGGCGACGTCATCATGATGAATAGCTGCCAATTCATTTAACGCTTCCCTGATTTTCTTAGCACCTTTTTCAAATACCATCCGTACCGATTCGTGCTCGCTTTTCAGATCACGCTTGGAAAATTGTCCGGCAGTTTTTATGATATAGTGGGACACCAGCTCTCGTATCGAATCCCAGTTGTCCCGGCGAGTCTGGTTCTCAAGAGGCGTCAACGCGTCTAGCTGCTTCAGTTGCCGCTTTCTAAATCGACGATAAAACAGTTTTTTGATATAAACAATCCATGCTAAAAATATCACCACAAAGACGAGGCCACCCGAGGCGTGCATCATAACCGCATCCACCGATGCAAGGCCATTCATCGAAGCCAAGCCGATTTCAGCCAAAGCGCCGCCTAAAATAGATAATACAAATCCCATCAGCAGATTACGAATCTTATATTTCTGAAACCGTTTCTGGTAAGCCATGAGTGCTTCGATTAAATGAGATATGCGTTCTGCATGGGTTTCAACAAAGGTTGCCAGATGGTCAAGTCTGTGACGTGGCGCCATCAATATAGCATTTTTCAATTCGGACCGCTGATTTTCAAGATATTTTAAGAAACCCAGATCCCCTTCGAAACTGTTCGGTGATTCCTTCATTGCACCCGGTGAATAGGTCAGATGGATCGTAGGGATATCCTTACGGCCGGTAATTTGCGACAAATTCCAGCACAAGGTTCCATACACCTGCAATAAATCCACGAGGGAAACACATTCATCGATTCTATTCAGTACAAACAATACCCGATCTTCAAATGTTCGGGTTGGCAGCGTATCTCTCAAACTGGTATGCGCCTCGCGGACTGTGCCTGCCTTATGTGAATCGAAAAGCACCAGAACAAGGTCCGCTATCTGCGCCAAATCCCCGATGACATTCTGATAATTATAACCACGATCTCTTTCTGTAATACTGTCTAGCATGCCGGGTGTGTCAATCACCGAGAGATTTCTTAAAAAAGGGGCATTGACTTTTTTTAGACGAAAATGTGAAGAAAACCGCTGGCCATGCTTCCTCAGAGACTCGAACGGGTATTCCGGATCGTTCAGCAAAAATTTGCCATCCCGTTCTTCTGTTACGCGAATAGGTCCATCAGGTGAGGTGGAAGGGTCATAAGTAATGACCGTAAAAGAATCATCCGTGGGTGCCTGCCCCGTAGCCTGGATTTCGCTACCGAGAAAATTGTTTATCAGGGTTGATTTCCCGGAGGAATAGTTGCCGATAACCAGCACAAGGGGTTTCCATTTGATGTTTGTCTCCAACGGGGTTTCACTGTATCCGTACTTCATGGCAACGGGAGTTAATTGTTTCTCGACCATTGCCAGCAAATCGATTCGAAGCTTGTTGATAAAACTTTCACGATTCATGCGTTGCTCCAACTTTTCTCAGGGATGTATGTATATCCTGCATTCTTTCTCGAACTCATTCCAGCAGAGCCAAATGTCTCTGACCTGGCCCAAAGAACCAGGTTTTTAGTAATGGAATAAACACCCAAATTAGATTTAACCCCGACGTTGCAAAAGCTGGAGGGCTTCAGAGTCAAGGCGCCTAAAGGTGAAGTCGTAGTGTTTTACTTCGAACCTTTAGCAACACAGAATCTGAAGCCCTCCGGCTTTCCCGAAGGGGAAACAACATGGCAAAATAGTCACCATCCTTCTGGTTTCGTCGTAGCTCGAAGAGCGAAGTCGGATGAATTCACCAGTGAAGATATCCGGAGAAAAGTGCTACCACTATAATTATGTCTATAATATCAGTTTATTATATGTCCTTTGCCATGTTGTTTATGTAACTATGGGGTTAAAAATACCAGAGCCCTAACCCCTTGTCAATGAAAGGCTTTTCCATCAAAAGATGAATGTTCAAGGTCTTGACCTTCGGAATGGTTAGTGATACGTATAATTTGTAAAAAAAACCTTTCTCAGCAGTTGATATTTCCTACGCTTCAATAAGGAGGAAGTCGAATGGGTGACAACTCAATTCAGTGCCCAAAATGCGGATATGAGAATAAGGCATCAGCAATAGAATGTAACAAATGCGGCGTAACTCTTTCCCTGGTTTTGAAAAAATCAATAAAGAATGACGTGGCGAAGTCGGAGATTCCTCCTGCCGATAGTCAGGAGGCAGGATCCCCGAACCTTTCCATTTGTCCAAAATGCGGGCACGATGTTCTACCGTCCGCAGCAGAATGCATCAAATGCGGTATTATTTTTTCAAAGTATTTTGAATTCCAGGAAAGACTCAAAAAAGAAGAACAGGAAAAAGCCGAAGCGGAGGCAATCAGATTAGAACAGGAAAAGCAAGAAGCCGAAGAAATAAAAAAAGCGGAAGCTCTCCAAAAAGAAGCGGAAAAAGAAGAACAGAAAAGAGCCGAAACCCTCAAAAAGCAACAGGATAAAAAAGAAAGAGAGGAAAAAGAAAGGGCCGAAGCGCTTAGAAAAGAACAGGAAGAGAAAGACAAAGAGGACAAAGAAAAAGCCGAAGAGCTCTTGAATAAACAGGAAGAGAAAGAAAGAGAAGACAAAGATAAAGCCAAAGCGTTTATAAAAGAACAGGAAGAGAAAGACAAAAAGGACAAAGAAAAAGCCGAAACCGAAGCCGTTGCAAAAGAAAAACAGACCGTCGAACAGTTAGAAATGCAAATCGCTACCTTGAAATCGGATACCGCATCACTGAAGATGGATACGGAAACGTTGAAAAAGGCCGAACGTGAAGCTATCAAAAAGAATGAGGCCTCTCAGCAAAAAATCGATTCTTTGAGCCAGGAAACAGATACCCTGAAGCTGGAGACCGAATCCCTCAAAAAGGAAAAGCACGCCCTCGAGGAAGCTGAAGCCAAAAGGGAAGATGCACAAGATGCGGAAAGGAAAGCAGAAGAAGAAAAAACCGAGGCCTTAAGAAAAGAAAGAGAAGACAAGCAAAAAAGGACGGAAACCATCTTGAAAACACTGGTGCCCAAACCCAACTTTGAAGAACTGTTAAAGAAATACGAAGGTGAAGAGATCGGCATCAACTATGACGACCCCGCCGAAATAAAAAAAGCACAACTGGCCAAGGTGAATGCGGATCATTTTAGCGTACTGGTAATGGAAAATGAACTGCTATACAGTTATCCTTTAGGCAATATATTGTCAATTGTCGAGGCTGCCAACGGCGTTCCGGTAGACATATCCGGAGAAACCGCCAATTATCCAATTGTTGTCAGAGTTCTTCATCTCATGGTTAAAAAGAAATGGAGTTTTATATAACAATAAAATCGTGGCACGATTTTATGTGACGCGACGTTGTCGCTCCTGCACTGATTCCACCTACTCGTCAACAGCGCCCTGAAGGCAACATTTCTTCTCTTGGTGGAGATTTACAACAAATTTAGTTCAAGGGCGCTGAAGTCGCTGATTATCCCTCCCGCTCCAAAACGGTTGAAAACTCCCCAAATGTTCATTTATATAGGACCTGGCCATGAAACTCAGCATTATCTGTACTATATTCGCAGGCTTGGCACTCCCCCTGACTCTTTTCGCCGATACTGCGGGGGATGCGCTTGCCTTCAAAACCAATCGCCAAGCCATGGTCGCGCAACAGATTCGGGCAAGAGGCATCTCAGACTCAAAGGTGTTGAACGCAATGGAACAGGTCCCGCGGCATGTATTTGTTCCAGGCGATATTCGCTCTCAAGCCTATGCCGACCACCCACTGCCCATTGGTGAGGGACAAACCATCTCACAACCCTATATCGTAGCGCTCATGACCGAAAGTCTTGGATTGACGGGACCGGAAAAAGTCCTTGAGATATGAAAATACTCCTTATCTATCCCTATTTTCTCGACAAGAGAATCCATGAATATGATATCAGTGTTCCCCCCATCGGCATCTATTATGTGGGAGCACTACTGAAAGAAAACGGCTATGATGTCCAGGTATATAACTGGCACAGTGCAAATCATACGCCGGATATTATTTCGGATATCATCGACAAAGAACGACCGGACATTATTGGATTCTCCATCCTCCACGCCAATCGGTGGGGCGGCATCGATATTGCGAAAATCGCTAAAAACCTGAACCCCGACATTAAAATTGTTTTCGGCGGCATCGGCGCCACCTTTTTGTGGGATCACCTGTTGACCCATTTCCATGATATCGATTATATCGTTCTTGGAGAGGGGGAAATTCCCTTTCTGAATCTCGTCAAAGCGCTCGCTACAGGCGCTCATGATAAAATTCCGCATATTCCCGGCATTGCCTTTCGCCATCAACAGCAACCGCAGAAAACAGACCCGGCCGCACCCGTCGAAAATCTGGATCAATTCCCGAACCCTGCCCGGTATTTTCAATTTCAACATGTGGCCTTTACCAGAGGCTGCCCCGGAAACTGCGCGTTCTGCGGCTCGCCTCTTTTCTGGGGTCCGCAAGTTCGTACCCACTCTCCCGGCTACTTCGTGGATCAACTGGAATTGCTCGCCCTAAAGGGCATCAAGTTTTTCTACTTCTCAGATGACACATTTACGTTTAAAAAACATTGGGTTAAAGCCATCTGTCAGGAAATTATTCGCAGACAGCTCGATATCACATGGGTTGCCATCGCACGTGTCAACCACATCCAGGCAGATATCCTTGACTGGATGCGAAAAGCAGGCTGCATCCAAATCAGTTTCGGCATCGAGAGCGGCTCCGAAAAGATTCGGCAGAAACTAAACAAGCCCATAAAAACCGCTCAAATTAAAAAAGCTTTCGACCTTGTCAAACACTACGGCATCATGCCACGCGCCTACTTCATTTATGGTTCCCCGGGTGAATCTGAAGAGACAATTCAAGCCAGCATCGATTTGATTCGTAAGATAAAACCTCTCAGCATCATCACCTATGTTCTCGATATTTTTCCGGGTACACGTATTTACCAGGAACTTTTAGAACAAGGCCGCATCACGGAAGATATCTGGCAAAAACGTATAGAGGATCTGCTTTATTTTGAAATCGATGACCGTATCGACCCCAAGAGCATTCTTACCTACGGGAATGCCCTCAGGCACGCCTTTTATCAGAACCTGCCTCTGTTTGTCGAAGATATCGATCTCATCAAGGATCCGGAGTTTAACCGGCTGCATGCAGATTTTTATTCCAGGCTCGGTATGACCTTCAGCCATGGGGATTATTCGGAAATCGATGCCATCCCCGGAAAAAAATCTATTTCTAAATCGCTTTTCCAGAAATCCCTTGCCTGTTCTCCAGACCACCGAAGCTACCTGGGTCTCGGCATGCTCTATCAGCAGGAGGGGTCCTTTGAAAAGTCGATCCGGATATTGGACCAGGGACTCATCCATTTTGACAGCAGCATGGATTTAAGGGTATGCCAGGGAATCAATTATATGAATCTAAAAGATTTTGATAGAGCACTCACCTATTTTCTTGACTACAAGGATCAAGAGCATGTAGGTCCCTACATCATCCAGTGCTACGAAGCTATCAGAAGTCAGAATTTCATGAAGCGCTAAATTGTTTTAATGCTGGGAACGAATGAACATCGAACATCGAACGTCCAACATCGAATTTTGAATTTGAAAAGATGAAGAAACAGAATTATTCGGTATTGGTTTTTTATTTTCATTCGACATTGGACGTTCGATGTTCGATGTTGGACGTTGGACGTTCATCTTTATAAAATCATCATTGTAAAG
>Ga0164313_10001730_pt1 | contig 19434 bp, 17 predicted proteins | sample GuaBasSedimGuay4_FD_113735 | JGI IMG/M metagenome (GOLD analysis project Ga0164313, IMG submission 113735) | Subseafloor sediment microbial communities from Guaymas Basin, Gulf of California, Mexico - Guay4, Core 4569-4, 0-3 cm | ecosystem: Environmental > Aquatic > Marine > Hydrothermal vents... | reverse complement strand
TCATCAACGTTCATCATTGAATAAGAAGTACCCGGCTTAACCGGCACACTGTATAAATGCTGGTAATATGCTTCTGCCCTGAAATTCATATTTTCACTTACCGACCAGTTATATCCTGCCACCAAATGATGAGATTTTGTAAAATCCAGGTTTTTATTTGGTTGTGCAAATCCATTTGCTGAGGGTTGCTGTCCGAGGTACAGGAACAACATTTCCAGGCGGCTATGATCGCCATATCCTAAGCTTAAAGTATGTGTTGGTTTGATGTTCCAACTTATTCCCAAACGTGGTTCAAATACATACTGATTATTTAAGGTAAAATATTGCACATGGATTCCGGCATTGATCTTAACTTTCTCCGACAGGTCAAACCTCGATTGTGAAAATGCCTGTATCAATTCAGAGCTCCCTTTATCATCAACAAAAGAAACCAGATCCTGTGTAAATACCGGTGCTTCCTGGATGAGCATATCATAGTTTATTAAATGTACAGTAACACCTGTTCTATTGGTATGCTTCGGGCCAAATTTATGATTCAAATAGGATGACAGGCTATATTTCCATGAGTAGTTTTCAATATTCTTATAAGGGTGCAAGGAGTTTTGTTCATCCATTCTTTTAATATCCCATGTTATACCATTTCCGGAAACAGCCATGGCTGAATTCAACAGTGAACGTTTACCAATGATGAGTTTATGAGTTACTCCCAGTGCGCCCATGTAGGTACGGCCATCCGCATCTTCACGATCCTGTTCATACTCCCAATCTCCCATATCTTTTGTCACCCTGGATCCGGAATAGTCCGTAGCACCAATTCCCCAGATGGAGAATATCCCGGCTTTTTTTGTGGGCAGGTCTGTCTTGAAATTAAAATCCTGATATTTAATCAAACCCGCATCTTCGGGTAAGATGGGTTTCAAAATGCCAAAATTGGCATATCTGTAATTAAACAGATATGTTGCTCCTCTCCCCTTTTTATATGGCCCTTCGGATGAAAGAGAAATACCCATTAAACTTGCTTCGATGGTATGTTCCCGTTTATCGCGGTTACCGGAGCGCAACTTAATGTCAAAAACCCCTGACAGGGCATTTCCATATTCAGCCGGAAAAGCACTTGTGAAAAAATCGGATGAAGCCATCATTTGAGCGCTCAAAGCCGTTAATCCACCACCACCAAAAGAGGTCATATTTGCAAAATGGCTGGGATTTGAAATTTCAAGTCCTTCCATGCGCCAGAGCAATCCTTTTGGTGCATTACCACGGATTACAATAGCATTGCTGTTCATGTTACCGGCAACACCGGCATACGAAGACACCAGGCGGGCCGGATCATCAAAACCACCTGCAAAACGGTGAGCTTCTTCCATATTGATTTGCCTGCTGCTGATAATTGCCATAGAGTTTAAGGCTTCCTTTTTATCCTGATCTGCTTTTATGACCACTTCATTGAGCCCGACAGCGGATTCCTTTAAACCCGTATTGATTACAAGCTCTTTTCCTGAGCCCACTTCCAACTCGCTGATAAGAGCCGGTTCATAACCAATATAACTGATTCGAATGTCGTACCTCCCAAGGGGTACGTTTTCCAATCGGAAATATCCATCCACATCTGTAATACCACCAATCAAGGGATCGGATCCTACAATGATAACTGTAACCCCGGGCAAGGGTATCTGCACATCTACATCTACCACCTGGCCTTTTATTGTTTGAGTTAATTCCTGTGCTGACAAGCTTATGCTTATCAGCATTATGAAACTTACCACCAATAATATACTGAAACGGAAACCCCTGTTATAACTTCTTTTTGTTTTCATCATTTTTTACGTTGTTATAAGGTGCGAAAATAAAATACTGCTAAGCCTGTACGGATGGATTTCTTTTGAACGGTAGAATAAAACTATGAACTGCAAAAATTGACAGTTGAATTGAAAATTGTGTTTTCGTACCGATGACAGGAATTTCATTATAGGGGTTTTAAATGTCAATGTACATTTCAACTCCCGATAATCTCCTTTCACAGGAATATCCGGTAATTCACAAGAATTATATTTCAGGTGAATGCAAACAGTATAGTTTTGCAGTATCTTTAGAATTGCATCCTAAAGGTCCTAAATTGTATGATAACACAAAATGAATATAAAACATGAATCATAAAGCCATAAAAACATTTCTCATAAGGCTACTCGTAGTATTTCTAATTCATTTCATATTTAAAATTGGGGATCAATCAATCAATGTTTTCTCTGAATTTACCTCACGCGGGTTTGTATTTTCGGTATTTTTTACCATCTATGGGCTTATTGTCTGGTATGTTTCAGCTTTCGTCAATTTAAAAATTCAAAAAGGTCAGGAATCATCATCAGATCATAAAAAATATTACATCTTTTTACTTTTCTCGTTTCATTTTATCTATGGATTTGCAGTCTCATTTTTGACAAATATGCTATATCGTATTGGGGATGTCTATTTCTATAATATGGGGGAAACATGGTCAGAGGTATCCATTTTAAATCCTGAGTTTACTTTTAGTCTCTTCGTGATTTATATAATACTTTTTTCGTTTGATGTATATTACCACTCAAACATTAAGAGTAAGGAGGATCAATTACAATTAGAAAAGCTAAAACAGGAAAATACCCTGGCCCAATATTTAAACCTGAAATCACAAATCGAACCCCATTTTTTGTTTAACAGCCTGAGTGTGTTGTCATCACTTATACAAACGGATGTAAATATTGCCGAGGAGTTCCTATTGCGATTATCCAAAACTTTACGGTATGTAATTGAAAAAAATGAATTACCCCTAGTTCCTTTGAAAGATGAGGTTCTTTTTGTTGAAGATTATTTCTTTTTAATAAAGAACCGTTTTGAAGAGGGCATAATTTTTAACAATTCAATGGATCAGGCGCTTATTCAAAATAGCTACATCCCTCCTGCTTCTTTACAACTATTAATTGAAAATGCAGTTAAACACAATAAATTTACCAGGGAAGCCCCTCTTCACATACATATTTCTGCTACTGAGAATCAGATAGTAGTGAACAACAATATAAACCTGAGGGATGATACTTCCGATTCGACAAAGCAGGGACTTCATAACCTGACCCAACGATTTGCCTATTTTTCGGATAAAGCCATAAGTATTAGCAGTAACGAAGCAGGTTTTACAGTCTCATTACCTGTATTAACTAAAGCAGATTATGAACGTATTAATATTTAAAGATGAAAAGCCCACGGCCCTGCGCCTGGCAAGCCTTCTGTCAGAGATCGACAGCTCCATAAATATTGTTGGCACTATCGGGTCTGTTGATGACGGAATAAAATGGTATCACGAAAACAACATGCCTGATCTTGTTTTCCAGGACATCGTTCTGTCCGATGGCAATTGTTTCGATATTTTTGATGCCATCGAGGTCACTGCACCGGTTATATTCACTACCGCTTTTAGCCAATATGCCATAAAGTCGTTCCAGGTAAACAGTATCGATTATATCATCAAGCCTTATGATATTAATGATTTAAGATCTGCGCTGCAGAAACGCAGGAAATTAAAAGGGACTTTTTACCTGCCTGACAAGAAACTCCTGGAAGAAATCTTGAAAGAAAAGTCATTTACACCCAAAAAGCGCTTCCTTATTAAAATTGGCGATAATTACATCCCGATAAACAGTGATGACATCGCCTACCTGATTTCTGATGAAGGGCTTACCTTCGCAACACTATTTAACAGGGAAAAACATATCGTCAACTATTCTATTTCTGAACTTTCGAAGCAAATGGACCCTGCATCTTTCTTCCAGATAAACAGAAAAATGATTGTCAATATTAAAAGTGTACAGAAACTTAGCTCATGGTTCAACAACAGGCTGCAAACTACGTTAGATCCACCGACTAACGAAAACACGGTGGTCAGCCGTGCAAAAGCAAGCAGCTTTAAGGAATGGCTGGATTTATAAGCTGAATTCTGAATTAATTCTGCTATCTGATATCAAAATCCCAACACCTTCCGGTCTTTTACCGGAAGTTTACTCACGATCAACTCATAGGACTGATCAATCCATTCCTTGATCGTCTTCACATCGATACTTCCATCGATCAGTACAAGATTCCAGCTTCCCCTGAAATAGCGGGCTTGCCTGACCGCCGGATAATGTTCACGCATATCCATATATTTCTCAGGGTCACATTTCAGCACTACACCAAATTCATCCTGCAGGTCGGTAATGGCAAACATCTTATTCATAACCTTGAAAACCAGGGTGGTTTCATCAAAAGGAAAGCTTTCTGTAGCAGCTTTTTTGGAAAGGCAATAAGTACGGAGCTCTTCAATGTTCATCAGGATTAAGGTTAATTATCAATAAGTAATACCTCACCCCCTGGGCCCCTCTCCTCGAGAAGAGGGGGAAAAGGGGGCCTGGGGGCTAAGAGGGTGAGGTGAGCTATTTCAGTATGGCTAATAAATTACAGTCTCCTAAGTAAAAAATACACTAATTTTGTCGCAGATATTTGATAGGGGAACCTATGCACGGCAATTGATATTGATCGATTGCCTTGATTTTTGAGTGGCCCTTACCTTATCTTTGTAGAAACAAATATATGCATATATGGCATTAAAAAGAAAAACCTCCGACCTGAAAAAGAGGATGCGCGATGCGCTTCAGGGTGGTGGATCCAAAGCAATAAAAAAGCAAAAGTCGATTGGTAAGCTTACCGCAAGGGAGCGTATCATCGTGTTGCTCGACCCGAGGTCTTTTCATGAATATGATATTTTCGTCGAGCATGCCGCCAAGGATTTCGACATGGACAAGAAGCACCTGCCTGGTGATGGTGTTGTAACCGGTACCGGCACCATCAGTGGGCATCCTGTCTGCATTTATGCACAGGATTTCACCGTGGCCGGGGGATCGCTGGGGCTCATGCATGCCCGTAAGATCACAAAGATCATGGACCATGCAATGAAACTGGGTGTGCCCATCATCGGTATCAACGACTCGGGTGGAGCAAGGATACAGGAAGGTGTTAATTCACTGGCAGGTTATGGTGAGATCTTTTACCGTAATACTCAAGCATCCGGCGTGATCCCACAAATATCTGTGATCCTGGGCCCTTGTGCCGGTGGCGCCGTATATTCCCCTGCCCTCACCGACTTTGTGTTTGTGGTTGACAAAATATCAAAGATGTTCATTACCGGCCCCGAGGTGATCAAAAGCACCATCGGTGAAGATATTTCTATGGAAGACCTGGGCGGAGCCCGGGTACATTCCGAGATTACCGGAAATGCACACTTCTTTGCAGAAAGTGAACAGCAGTGCTTTGACCAGATCAAAGAACTCATCACTTACATCCCTTGGAACAACCAGAAGAAAGCCGATGCCTTCCCTAAAAAGGCCCCGCGCACGCGTAATTACAATATAGATACGGTCATCCCGACCGATCCCAAGCAGCCATATGATGTCAGGGATGTGATCAAATCTCTCTGCGATGATTCTGATTTCTTTGAGATCCAGGAATTGTTCGCTGCCAATATTGTGATCGGATTTGGAAGGCTAAAAGGTGAAACAATTGGTTTCGTTGCAAATCAGCCGCTGGTGCTTGCCGGAGTCCTTGATGTTGACTCTTCCGACAAAGCTGCACGCTTTATCAGGTATTGTGATGCTTTCAACATACCAATGGTGACCCTTGTCGATCTTCCGGGATACCTTCCGGGCGTAGACCAGGAGCATGCCGGGGTGATCAGGCACGGTGCCAAAATCCTGTATGCCTATTCGGAAGCCACAGTTCCTAAAATAACTGTTGTACTGCGTAAAGCATATGGAGGTGGATATATTGCCATGTGTTCACACCACCTGCGCGCCGACTTTGTCTTTGCATGGCCTACAGCCGAAATTGCTGTAATGGGCCCAGAAGGTGCAGCCAATATCATCTTCCGTAACGAGATAAAAAATGCGGAGAATCCCGAAGAGGTCAGGAAGCAAAAGATAAAAGAATACAGGGAGAAGTTTGCTAATCCTTACGTTGCTGCAGCATATGGCTATATCGATGCGGTTATTGAACCCAACGATACCCGTCGCATGCTGATACATGCCCTCGATATTTCGGCCAACAAGCAGGAAACACCACCGAAGAAAAAGCATGGTATACCACCATTTTAATCCTTTGGATCATGAAGAAGAAAGACGAAAACAAAGGAAAATACAAGAGTCTCAACATCGAGAACCTCAAGTACAGGACCCTCTTTACCAAGAAGTTTCAGAACAGGAAAGCCTATAAGGAGAAGGACCCGATGATGGTATTGGCCTTCATTCCCGGAACCATTCGCAAGATAAGTATCGCAGAAGGTGATAAGGTAAAGAAAGGCGATCTCCTCATCATCCTCGAAGCTATGAAGATGAAGAACCGTGTCCTGGCACCCATGGATGCTACCATAAAGAAGATCAATGTGAAGACCGGGATCATCGTCCCGAAAAATGAGATCCTGATAGAACTTGAGTAGATATTATTTGCGAAGGGACTTCAGGTAATCCTGGTACATCTTATTATTTTCCGCTATAAAACTCAGCAGCTCTTCTTTTCCAAGGGCTGTTTTTGCTGATGTGATGATTAGCTGAGGAACCACCTCCCAGCTCAGGCTAAGATGCCGGGTATAACCCTCTATCGAATCAGCCAGCTTAACTTTAGAAAGCTTGTCTGTCTTGGTAAAGACGAGTACAAAAGGCAGTTGATTTTCTGCCATCCAGGCCATAAACTCAAGGTCATTCTTTTGTGGTTCATGCCGCGCATCAATAAGGATGAAGGTGCAGACCAGGGTTTCCCTTTTTAGAAGATAAGCGTGGATCATCTTCCTCCATCGTTCACGCTCGCTCCGGGAGATCTTGGCATATCCATATCCCGGCAGGTCAACCAGGTACCATTCATCATTTACAACAAAATGATTGATCAGCCTGGTCTTGCCGGGTGTCTGGCTGATCTTTGCCAGACCCTTAGTGTCGGTGATCATATTGATGAGAGAAGATTTTCCCACATTCGAACGCCCGATGAAGGCATACTCGGGGAATTTCCCTTCCGGGCAGGATCCTGCATCAGGACTACTGATCAGGAATTCAGCTTTGATGATGTCAGGTTTCTTATTTCCCTTCATCGTCTTTGATATAAGTGGATATATGGCGGTCTTTCTTGTAGTCGTAAATATCTGCAATGGTCACATTAATACCCATTTCTTCTACACCACCGAAACCTTGATTCATTGCAGCCCCAAAAGAGCGCATGGTTGCAGAAAGGTTCATATAGGCATTGAAAAGGGGTGGAATTCCTTCCTTGAGGGCTCGTATCTTATGCACAAGGATCTTATAGTCCTCATCATAATTACATCCCGTAAAAATACTATTCAGCACCTTTTCGGAAGTACCGCTTTCAACGGGAATAATAGGGGTCATCAGATGATCAGGATCGGGGAAGTACTTCGAAATAAAGTAATACAAAAGATCCTTGGCAAGGGCATCATAGTGCGGATAGAGAGTCACCTTACCAAACAGGAATTTAATATCGGGGTTATCGATCACTATAGAACCCAGCCCATCCCATATATTATCGAGTGAATACATCCCCCTGCGCAGGTCGACTGTTGGTTGATAAAATGTTTGAACAAAGCTCCTGCCAAGCTCAACGGTTATCGGCAGGTAGTCTGAAATGAATTTCTCTGAAATATTGAACAGCTTTCCGGTAGGCGTCCTAAGACTGCCATCATCGTTTACTTTGATCTCCTTACCATGGATGAAACGGTACCCACCAATGATCTCACCTTCGTCAGGGTCCCAGACGATCAGCTGATTAAATGAATCCTCTTCGGTATCGTACTGATCAATATCTATCGCCTTCCCTGTGCCGCCACCCGCGTCGCGGAAGGTCATCTCCCGCAATCGTCCTATCTCCCGCATGGTATTCGGTGAATCCTGATGAGTGATTACAAAGATCTTATTGTTGGCATTGTTGGTATCGCGGATGAACCTGTCATCAGTCAATTCCTTTTCTATCAATGCCCGGTCGACGGGAGGGATGATAGTTTCCATATCTTAGAGATTATTTTGTTCTTTCATTTCATACACCTTATCCCTGAGCAAAGCGGCCCATTCCAGATCGCTTTTGCTTTTGTCGAAAGTTTCCCATGGGATGGGATCACCAATCACAAGGTGTATGGTTTTATTGTACTGTTTATAGGTTTCATTCACCAGGTAGAGCATCTCCAGGTTGGCCTTGATGCCCAGTTTATTCCTGATATTAGAAAGCCTGTAAAAAAAGTTAGAGTTCTTGCCATCCATATAAACAGGGATGATATCACGCTTGTGCTGCTTCGCCTTAGTCACGACAGTCTTCTTCCACTCCAGGTCCCTGATCTTTCCCTTCTTCTTTCGGGAAACCAGCCCTGCCGGGAAATACAGCAGCAATTGCTCCGAGGCAAAAGTTTTATTGAACAGCCTGATGTTATCGGCATTGCTACCATGCTTGTTGATGGGAACAAAAAACATCTTCATATTGTCGATGCCGAGCAGTATATCATTCACCGGAAAGATGAAGTCCATGCGAACCTTGGAAACCGCCGACATAAAAGCAATTCCATCCAGGCCGCCTAGAGGGTGGTTAGAAGCTATCAGGTACCTTCCTGTTTTTGGGATCTTTTCCTCACCAATCACCTTCAGGTTTACACCAAATTCTTCCATTATGGCATACACAAATTCGATGCCCATCTTGTGGCCGTGGCGTACTATAAAATCATTCAGATCATCTTCATGCACGATCCGTCGGAGATAGTTCATTAAGAACCATGGCATCATCTTCGCCATGCCGGGACTCTTCTTCCTTATGACCTCCTTCAGGTCAATAAATTTTTCTTTCTTTTCCAATTCAAATATTTTAGAGGATCTCAATAACGCTGTGAGCAAGCCTTCCTATCACAAAAATACGACTATTTCCTGTGTTTCCGACATGCCGAAAAAAGCCTCCTCATTTTGTAACGCAACCATCTGAAAATTTGGAATTTAAGCCTACATCTTCTGGAAGTCACAGCAGGCGCATATTCCGACATATTAACATTTTGTTCATAAAAATTGTAACAACTATTGAAAAAAAGTGGTAGAAAGTGGTAAAATGTGGTAAATCATTTCATATTTTTACACAAAATTGAATTTGAGTGTCGAATATTATCGGGACATACGAGTGTAAAGTTGATGTAAAAGGAAGATTAATGTTTCCTGTTGCATTCAAGGGCCAGCTTGATGAGGACCTTTCGAAAGGTTTTGCTATCAAGCGGAGCATCTTCCGGAAATGCCTTGAGCTGTATCCTATGGAAGAGTGGACCCTGGAAAGCAAACGCATCAACAACCTCAACCGCTTCGTAAAGAAGAATGTCGACTTCATTCGGAAATTCATGGCTGGTGTGAAAAATGTTGAACTTGATTCTACCGGGAGGCTCCTTATCCCCAAAGACTTAATTACCTACGCAGGCATTAAGAAAGAAATCGTACTCGCATCAGTTGTGAACAAGATTGAGATCTGGGACAAATCGGAATATGAAGAAGCGGTTGATTATGATCCTGACGAATTCGCCGACCTGGCTGAAGAAGTTATGGGAAATAAAGAAACCGAACCGAAAGACTGATGTACCACACCCCTGTCCTGTTGGACGAAAGCATTAAAGGAATGATGATTGCACGAGGTGGCACCTATGTGGATGTCACTTTTGGTGGTGGCGGTCATTCCGCCAGGATTTTAGATGAGCTGAAGGGTGGCAGGCTCATCGCCTTCGACCGTGACCCCGACGCAGTGGACAACAGTATCGATGACAAGCGCTTCCTGCTGGTCAATGCTGATTACCGCTATATCAAGAACTACCTGAAACTGCAGGAAGCGATCCCCTGTGATGGCATCCTGGCCGACCTTGGTATTTCGTCTCATCAGATAGATAAGCCCGAGAGGGGATTCTCAATACGTTTCGATGGTGATCTCGACATGCGTATGGATGGCCGCAGTGGAGCCAGCGCTGCCGATGTGATCAACAATTACGCTGAGCGGGAGCTGATGAATATTTTCAGGCAATATGGCGAGATCAAAAACAGCCATAAGCTGGCCGGAGCCATAGTAATGGGTCGCAAAGACGGACAGATAAGTACCACTACAGCGTTGAAAAATATTGCCCTGAAATGCGCCCCGCGCAAGCAGGAACATAAATACCTCGCCCAGGTATTTCAGGCCATCAGGATAGAAGTTAACAAGGAACTGGAATCGCTGGAAACATTTCTCGAAAAAGCGTTGGAGGTGTTGAAGCCCGGTGGACGATTGGTGGTAATCTCATATCACTCCCTGGAAGACAGACTGGTAAAAAACTTTTTCAGAAGCGGAAATGTCGAGGGCAGGAACGAAAAGGACTTTTATGGCAACCTGCAATCAGGAATCACGGCCATCACGCGCAAACCCATTGTCCCGACTGACGAAGAGATGGATCGTAACCCCAGAGCTAGAAGTGCAAAACTAAGGATAGCAGAAAAGAAATAAACATGGCAAAACCTGTCAATACAATCAAAGATGAGGCAAGCGAAAGGACGCCTTCCGGTACCCGCGTAAAGGGTATCGGCGGCGCCTTTCAAAATGTTCTCGGCGGGAACTTCCTGAGAAGGGAAGGTTCTGTAAGGTTACTGCCATACTTCCTCTTTCTCTCCATTATGGTCATGTTTTACATCGCCAATACCTATTACGCGGAGAAGAAAGAAAGGGACATACAGGCGATGAGAAAATCGCTGAAGGAGCTCCGCTACGAGTACATCACCACCCGGTCGGAGCTGATGCGGCAGAGCCAGCAATCGGAAGTCGCAACAAAGCTGCAGGGCACGAACATAAAAGAATCCAGGGTACCTCCTGTGAAAGTGATCAAAAAAGAAGCAGACAACAGCCATGACTGAAGATATTAAAAAAGACATATTATGGCGTGTGTACCTGGTTTACCTGGGTATCTTCCTGCTGGGGCTTGCTATAATATGCAAGGCGGCATACATTCAGTTTGCCGAAGGCCATGATCTGATCGCAATATCGAAGAAGCAGGAGATCAGGCTCTTCGACCTGGAGGCCAACCGCGGAAACATCTATGATGCCGGTGGCAACCTGCTAGCTACCTCAGTGCCCATTTTCGAAATTCGGATGGATGCTGCCAACACCAACATCGCCGACAAATATTTCAATGAAAATATCGATGCCCTGGCAGAGAAGCTCAGCGATCTGTTCGAAGACCGTTCCAAGTATCAGTACAAGAAAGGCATAAGCGATGCCCGCAAAAAAGGAAACCGCTACTACCTGATCAAAAGAAAGGTAAGCTATGAGAATCTGAAAAGGCTCAGGACTTTTCCCATTTTCGACCGGGGCAGGTTCAGGGGTGGGCTGATCATAAACCAGCACACACGGCGCGAGATGCCCTTCGATGAGCTGGCCATGCGTACAATAGGATACGAGAATAAGGAACAAAACCTTTTTGTAGGCCTCGAAGGGGCTTACAATGATGTGCTCGAAGGCACCGACGGGAAGCAAATCATGCGCCGTGTCAGCAATAATGAATGGATCCCCGACTACAGTAAAGAAACACTGGAGCCATCTGACGGCCTCGATATCATCACCACCATAGAGATCAACCTTCAGGATGTGGCCGAAAATGCCTTACATCAGCACATAATCCAGCACCAGGCCTTCCAGGGTTGTGCCATATTGATGGAGGTGAGCACAGGCCACATCAAGGCAATTGCCAACCTGCGACTGAATAAAAAAACCGGTAAATACGAGGAATCATTCAACTATGCCATTGCCGAGGGCATAGAGCCGGGCTCCACCTTTAAGCTTCCAACCATGGTATGCCTGCTCGAAGATGACAAGGTACGGTTAACTGATACTATTGATATCGGGGATGGCTGGTCAGTATACCATGGCATCACCATGCAGGATGTGAAGAAGATCCGTAACGGAAGGATTACAGTAAGGGAAGCCTTCGAGAAATCTTCCAACGTGGGCATTTCACAACTGGCCGTGGCTGCTTACAAAGATGATCCGGCAGCCTATGTCAACAGGCTCTATTCCATGTCGCTGAACAAAAAACTGGGGCTTGAGATCCAGGGTGAGGGCAAGCCCCTCATTAAGCATCCCGACAGCACTGACAACTACTGGTCGGGCATCAGCCTGCCATGGATATCGATTGGATACGAACTAAAGATCACACCCATGCAAACCCTGGCTTTTTATAATGCCATTGCAAATAATGGGGTGATGGTAAAACCTATGTTCGTTAAAGAAATACAACAGGCCGGAAGGACCATAGAGACCTTCGAAACAGAGGTGATCAACAGCAGCATTTGCTCGCAATCTACTATCGACTCTGCCAGGTCACTGCTGGAGGGTGTGGTTGAAAGAGGAACAGCGAAACTTCTGCAAAACAAACATTATAAGGTGGCAGGCAAGACGGGCACAGCCCAAATTGCCAATAAAAACCAGGGATACAAAGAGAAGATTTACAATGCTTCCTTCGTTGGTTACTTTCCTGCCGATAACCCGAAATATTCTTGCATCGTAGTAGTAAATAACCCTGCACAGGGGAAATATTATGGCGGCTCTGTAGCGGCACCTGTCTTCAAGGAGATTGCCGACAAGGTTTACGCCACACATCTCGACATATACCAGGAAACAGAAGAAGAGATCAATGAAACGCGCCTTCCTCCGGTGATGTATGGATACCATGAAGACATCAACTGGCTGTGCAGAGATCTTGACATCCCACTGTCTGCAACAAGCGACGTCGCAGAATGGGTTGTGAATTTCAGGGAGGACGATGGCATCCGCTTCGCTCCGCGCATGATACGAGAAAAGCTGGTGCCCAATGTGAAAGGCATGAGTGCAAAGGATGCCGTTTTCATCCTGGAGCAGTTGGGCATGAAGGCAACCCTTGACGGTCATGGTAAGGTACGCAGCCAATCGGTACAAGCAGGCAGCAGGATCGACCGGGGACAGGAGATAATATTAAGACTTTCAGAAAAGGGATAAGATGGGAAAGCAACTGAAAGACATATTACATAAGGTAGCTGTTAGTGCAATACAAGGCCCGACAGATGTTGTGGTGAATAAGCTGTGTATCGACTCCCGCAAAGCCGCTCCGGGCACGATGTTCATAGCCAGGAAAGGTACAGCAGTGGATTCCCATAAATTCATCCCTGAGGTGATCGAAAGAGGCGTAAGCGTCATCATCTGCGAAGAAATGCCGGAGGATCCGAAGAAGAATGTGACCTTCATCTGCACTAAAAACAGCGATGAAGCGCTTGGCATGGTGTCATCCGCATTTTACGACAATCCGTCGGAGAGCCTCATCCTTTGCGGGGTGACCGGTACCAATGGTAAAACTACCATCGCTACTCTTCTCAACCAGCTGTTCACAGAGCTGGGGTATGCTAGCGGACTAATTTCCACTGTCAGGAACATGATCGACAAAAAAGCAGTCGATGCCACACATACCACACCGGATGCGATCCGTATCAACGCTTTACTGAAAGAGATGGTAGATGCCGGATGCACATATTGCTTCATGGAGGTCAGTTCACATGCCATCCACCAAAAAAGGATCGCAGGCCTGAAGTTTGCAGGAGGGATCTTCACCAACATTACCCATGAGCATCTCGACTACCACGGGAATTTCAAGGAATACATAAACACCAAAAAGAACTTTTTCGATTTGCTGCCGGATGCCGCCTTCGCGCTTGTCAATGCTGACGACAAGAATGGGAAGATCATGTTGCAAAATACATCAGCCACAAAGGTGACCTACGGACTGCGGTCAGCCTGTGATTACAGGGGCAAGGTAATGGAAAACCTACTTGATGGCCTGATGATGAGCATCAATGGAAAAGAAACCTGGTGCCGGCTGATCGGCGAATTCAATGCCTACAATCTGCTTGCGGTATACGCTATGGCTATACTGCTGAAGCAGGATGAAGAGAAGGTACTGACGCTGCTCAGCCAGCTCGATACTGCTGAAGGACGCTTCGAGCATATCCGCTCAGAGGACGGAATCACGGCCATTGTTGATTATGCCCATACCCCTGATGCACTGCAAAATGTGTTGCGCACCATCAATGCCATCCGTACAGGAAATGAAGAACTCATCACCGTAGTAGGTGCCGGTGGTGACCGCGACAGGAGTAAGAGGCCGGTGATGGCACAGATCGCCGGTGAAATGAGCACCAGGCTGATCCTAACCTCTGATAACCCCAGGTCGGAAGACCCTTCGGATATCATCGATGAAATGAAGGCAGGCGTATCAGCCATCGACTTTAAAAAATTGCTTGTGATCACAAACCGCAGGGAAGCGATCAGCGCGGCATGTGCCATGGCAAAGCCCGGCGACATTATCCTGGTGGCAGGGAAAGGGCATGAGAAATACCAGGAGATCAATGGGGTGAAGCACCCATTCGACGATAAGGAAATATTAAAGGAATTAATGACACAAACAGCATAGAGCCATGTTTTATTATTTATTTGAATATCTGCAGACATGTTGTGACTTCCCGGGAGCAGGACTGTTTGAATACATCTCCGTCAGGGCAGCTTTCGCTGTGATCACCTCATTGATCATCACCCTGATCTTTGGAAAACGCTGGATACATTTCCTGAATAAGAAACAGGTTGGTGAAACGATTCGAAATCTTGGTCTGGAAGGACAAATGGAAAAGGAAGGCACGCCCACAATGGGCGGACTCATCATCCTGTTTGCCGTGATCATCCCTACCCTGCTATTTGCCAAGCTACACAACATCTATATCATGCTCATGCTGTTTACCACCGTATGGCTGGGCATGATCGGTTTCGCTGACGACTATATAAAGGTCTTTAAAAAGAATAAAAAAGGTTTAGCGGGTAAATACAAGGTGATCGGACAGGTCATACTGGGCCTGGTTGTAGGCCTCACTATGTATTTCAATGAAGATATTGTGATCCGGGAAAAGATCACCGATCAGGCGGTGATAGCGGAAATGCAGTCCAATGGTGAAACGCAGGTGCTCTTTTCACAGGACCCGGTCAAATCACAGAAAACGACACTCCCTTTCTTCAAGAACAATGAGCTTGACTATAAAGCCATCATCTCCTGGGCCGGAGAGGGAGCCGCCGATTGGGCATGGCTCATCTTCATCCCGATTGTGATCCTCATTATCTCAGCGGTATCGAACGGGGCCAACCTCACCGATGGCATGGACGGACTTGCAACCGGAACCTCGGCCATCATTGGGGCCACACTGGCTGTCCTTGCCTGGGTATCAGGCAACATCGTATTTGCCGATTACCTCAACATCATGTATATCCCGAATACCGGTGAACTGACCATTTTCATCAGTGCCTTTGTGGGTGCCTGTATCGGATTTCTCTGGTACAACTCCTACCCTGCGCAGGTGTTCATGGGGGATACCGGCAGCCTGACCATCGGTGGTATCATCGCGGTATTTGCCATTCTTATCCGCAAGGAACTCCTCATCCCTATCCTTTGCGGGATCTTCCTGGTAGAGAGCGTTTCGGTGATCATGCAGGTGAGCTACTTCAAGTATACCAAAAAGAAATCCGGTACCGGGAAGCGCATCTTCAAGATGTCGCCCCTGCATCATCATTATCAAAAGCTTGGCTATGCCGAGCCGAAGATCGTTCAGCGCTTCATGATCGTGGGGATCATGCTGGCCTTATTGACGATCATCACATTAAAACTGAGATAAAATTGAATGGAAAACAGAAACATAGTCATCCTTGGTGCCGGCGAAAGTGGGCTGGGAGCAGCCGTGCTCGCACGGAAGCAGGGCTTTGATGTACTGGTTTCCGACAGTAACAAGATAACAGAAAAAAACAGAGGCGTTCTTTCACAGTTTGACATTGAATTTGAAGAGGGGAAACACTCCGCCGGCAGGATACTGAAGGCTGATGAAGTCATCAAGAGCCCCGGGATTCCGGATGAAGTGCCTGTAGTCAGGAAACTGCAGGAAGCAGGCATACCGGTGATATCAGAGATCGAATTTGCCGCCCGCTACACCAGGGGCATGCTGATCTGTATCACTGGATCCAACGGGAAGACCACCACTACCCTGCTGACACATCACATCCTGAAAAATGCAGGACTCGATGTAGCAGTAGCAGGCAATGTGGGTATGAGTTTCGCCATGGAGGTAGCCCGGCAGGACCACGACTATTTCGTGCTTGAGATCAGCAGCTTCCAGTTGGACGGCATGTTTGATTTTAAGGCCGATATCGCCATCCTGATGAACATCACCCCTGATCACCTCGACCGCTACGGGAACTCCTTTGAGGCCTATGCAGCATCGAAGTTCAGGATCATCCGGAACATGGATAAAGATGGAGCATTCATCTATTGCCAGGACGATCCCGTGATCATGGAAGGCATCAGGAAGATGCGTATCCCCTGCGGGAAATACCCTTTCACTTTGAATTCAGATATAGACAGTGAAGGAGCATATATAAAAGATAATAACATCATTATAAATATTCAATCTAAAACAACGGAAATGACACTAGAAAGGTTAGCACTACAAGGAAAGCACAATATTTATAATTCGATGGCCGCCGGTATTTCAGGCAGGTTATTGGAAATTCGGAAGCAGCACATCCAGGATTCCCTGTCTGATTTTCAGAATATCGAACATCGGCTGGAACATGTGGCTATCATCCAGGGTATTGAATTTATCAATGACTCCAAAGCTACAAACGTGAATTCGGTCTGGTATGCCCTGGAGAATATGCCTGAAAATGTGATCTTGATCGCAGGTGGTATCGACAAGGGAAACGATTACAGCATACTAATGGAGATGGTAAAAAGTAAGGTAAAAGCCATTGTTTGCCTGGGGAAAGACAACTCCAAGCTGATGGATGCCTTCTCCGGTGAAGTGGAAAGCATCATAGAAACATTTTCCATGGATGTAGCAGTAAGGGCTGCACTATATCTTGGTAAGAAAGGTGATACCGTCTTACTGTCGCCGGCTTGTGCCAGCTTCGACCTTTTCGAAAACTTCGAAGACCGTGGAGATCAATTTAAACAATCTGTAAACGGACTCTAATCATGTCAAAAGTACTCGGAAATATAAGGGGTGATAAGGTGATCTGGGCAGTGGTGATTCTGCTGTCGGTATTCTCCCTGCTCACTGTTTACAGTTCTACCGGGACCCTCGCCTATAAGAACCAGGCCGGGAATACCGAGTACTATATGTTCAAACATTTCATCATCCTAATCTTCGGTTTTCTGATCATGTACTTCACCCACCAGATCAAGTTTACCTACTTCAGCAGGATCTTTCAGGTCGCGCTGTATATTGCTGTTCCCCTGCTGATCCTCACCCTCTTTGTGGGTCTCGACCTGAATGAGGCCAAGCGTGTATTGCCACTTCCGTTCAACCTGACGTTCCAGACCTCCGACCTTGCTAAGCTCACCCTCATCATGTATCTGGCACGTTTGCTCAGCAAGAAGCAAGACCGCATAAAAGATTTTAAATCTGCTTTCGTTCCCCTGATGATCCCGGTACTCATCGTATGCGGCCTCATCCTGCCTGCCAACTTTTCAACAGCAGCTATGTTGTTTGTGACCAGCCTGGTGCTGATGTTCATCGGCAGGGTTAACCTGAAGTATATCTTTTCGCTGATCGGCATCGGAATCGTATCTTTTGTCTTGCTCCTGGTAATTGCAAATGCATATCCTGATCTCCTGCCAAGGGCCAATACATGGAAAACCAGGATCGTGACCTTTACAGACAAAGACGTCATCGACCCGGATAAGACTTACCAGGTAGACCAGGCCAAGATCGCTATTGCCGAGGGCGGCCTGATAGGAAAATTTCCCGGCAACAGCACCCAGCGTAACTTTCTTCCCCACCCCTACTCGGATTTCATCTTTGCCATCTTCATTGAAGAATATGGCCTTCTGGGAGGGGCATTCCTGGTGTTGCTATACCTCATACTCTTTTTCAGGGTAGTTCGGATCGTGACACGAATACCACGAAACTTTGGCGCCTTCATGGCTGCCGGAGTAGGATTCAGTCTGGTGTTCCAGGCAATGATCAACATGGCCGTTGCCGTCAACCTTATACCTGTTACCGGCCAGCCTTTGCCTCTGGTTAGCATGGGGGGAACGTCCATATGGTTTACAAGCATATCGCTGGGCATTATTTTAAGCGTAAGTAAAGAAATTGACACCTCACCCGAAAATATTGAAGAGTATGCCACAGCCTAGAAAAAAGATCATCATCAGTGGCGGGGGAACCGGGGGACATATCTTCCCGGCAGTGGCCATTGCTGACGCTTTAAAGCGAAGGCTGGATGATGCTGACATCCTGTTCATAGGTGCAAAAGGCCGTATGGAAATGGAAAAGGTGCCTGCTGCGGGATATCCGATCAAAGGACTATGGATCAGCGGCATACAGCGCAGACTCACTCTAAGAAACCTGTCTTTCCCTTTCAAGCTGATCTCGAGCATACTCAAGGCCAGAAAGATCATGAAAAGCTTCAAGCCCGATGTGGCCATAGGCACCGGCGGATATGCCAGCGGGCCCATGCTCAGGGTAGCTTCGAGACGAGGCATCCCCTCTCTCATACAGGAGCAAAACTCATTCCCCGGTATTACCAACAGGCTGCTGAGCAAAACAGTCGATCGAATATGTGTGGCTTTCGAGGGTATGGACAAATACTTCCCGGCCACCAAGATCACCATCACCGGGAACCCGGTCAGAAAAGACATCATCGAAAAAGAAGGCAAACAAGGTGAGGCAATGAAATTCTTCGGACTGAAAGAGGGAATAAAAACCATCCTGATCATTGGTGGCAGCCAGGGTGCACGCTCTGTCAACCGGGCTATGGGCAGTCAGTTGCAAGAGATCATCAAAAACGATGTACAATTGATCTGGCAATGCGGGCAAGCCTTTCTTCCCACGGCAACAGATATCCTGGACCTATTGGATCCATCACTGAAAGAAAAGGTCAAAGTGCATGACTTCATCTATCGCATGGACCTGGCCTATGCGGCAGCAGATGTCGTGGTCTCCCGGGCCGGTGCTATAGCCATCTCTGAGCTATGTATAGTTGGGCATCCCCTGATCCTGGTGCCTTTGCCGAGTGCTGCGGAAGACCATCAAACCAAAAATGCACTTGCCCTGGCCGAAAAGGAAGCAGCCATACTCCTGCCGGATGGAGAACTTGATAAAAAGCTGGCATCTACACTGAATACACTTATTGCTGACGAGGGAAAGCAAGCCACTATGAAAGAAAATATTCACCGCTTTGCACGCCCTGATGCAACGGAAAAAATTGCTGATGAAGTGATAAAACTGCTTGAAAGATAATGAAGGAACTGCAAACAAATACCATTTACCTGATAGG
>Ga0164313_10001729_pt1 | contig 19440 bp, 15 predicted proteins | sample GuaBasSedimGuay4_FD_113735 | JGI IMG/M metagenome (GOLD analysis project Ga0164313, IMG submission 113735) | Subseafloor sediment microbial communities from Guaymas Basin, Gulf of California, Mexico - Guay4, Core 4569-4, 0-3 cm | ecosystem: Environmental > Aquatic > Marine > Hydrothermal vents... | reverse complement strand
CAGACAATCAACAGCGAAACCGGGACAGATGACATCGATGCCGCTCAGACCGCGCTGACCCCAACGCTGCAGGCGCTCATCGAGGTATGGGCGAAGCCACGGTTCGCGACCGAAGCGTGACTGGTAGGCCAAGTGCCACCTTCCGGGTGGGAGATCAAGCTCCTTGACCAGCGCCTTTGTGGTGGCTGCACACTGGATGGGGTACGGATCACCTGCGTCGGCGTAGCGCTTCGGTATGCCGTGGAAGGACACGAGCAGTCGTCGGGCGGAACCGGTGGTGTTCCAGATATCTCGGATGCTTGTTGTGAGAGCGTCGATGTAGGCCGGGTGGTCGTGGTAGCTGGGCGCGGTTCGAATCTCGGGGGTGGTCTCGAGGTTGGAGACGGCCTCATCGACGGCATCCATGGCCGAGGCTGTTGTCGTTCCGCTGTATTGGGGGAAGAGGGGTAGGACGAGGACTCGCCGGCAACCTTCAGCTGCGAGTCGCCGCAGACCATTCGCGATGGAAGGGGAGCCATAGCGCATCCCCACTTCGACAGGCACCTGGAGACCGGCGGTGTCGGTGAGATCTGAGGCGAGGCCTCGGCCGATCTTCTCGGTGGTGGCGAGCAGCGGTGAACCCTCGTTCGTCCAGATCTTCAGGTAGAGCCGGGCCGAGCGCCGAGGCCGGGTGGGGAGAATGAAGAGATGTCGGATCAACCACCAACGCAGACGCGGCAGATCCACCACGCGGCGGTCGGCGAGGAACTCGCGGAGATAAGCGCGGACGGCCCGGGGTGTCGGAGCCGTCGGCGATCCGAGGTTTGTCAGCAAGACGCCGAATCTCGGCGTGCCGGTCACTGCGCGGTGGGTTCGTCCGCGAAGTCCGCCGGATCAAAAGCGTCCATGTCGGGCACTTTGGCGATGATCTCTTTGATCATTTTCTGGTGCTGGACCTCTTCGTTGCGGAGGCGGACAAAAAGTGCGTTGACCTCATCGTCGCTCACCGACGGAAGGGCCTGATGATAGAAGTCGTAGGCCTTGATCTCGGCGGTGAGCGCCACATCGAGGGCTTCCTGGATGGTCATGAACGCCCGGGCGCCGTCATAGTCGGGCGCTTCGATGTCATAAAGCGCCGATGCATCGGCGGTGTTGGGCTCGTCTGAGAAGAGTTCGGTGCGCTGAGCGGTGAGGATTTCGGCGTGCTTGATCTCGTTCTCGGACATGAAACGGAAGAACTTCGCCACCTCGGGTGAGTGGTGGGCTTCGAGTTGTTCGGCGAACTCCTCGTAGCGTTCTTGCGCCTCCTCTTCGATAGCGATGGCGAGGTCGAGGGTGTCGCGAAGACTTATGCTTGAGAAATCGATGTCGTGATTCATGTCCTGCCTCCAGCGCGTCGCAGAGTCTTGGTGAAGCGACGGTTGTCCGAGGAAACTCTGAACCTGTTGACAAGCCTTGTCAAGGGTCTTTTCACCAGCGCAGACGTTCCCAGAGGGCTCCGATCACCCATCCCAGCCCCATGAAGAGAATCACGGCTCCCGTGTGCCACACCAAGACGTGGGAGAGATTCGCCATGGGACAGAGGAGGTGGATGACCCCATCCGATGCCACTGTGGCACCCGCGCCTCCAAGCAGCCCGGCGGTGGGGGCACGCAGGGGAAGGGCGCGGAAGATCAGCAGAAGGGTCACGGCGAAGGTTGGCAGGGCCATCATGGCTTCGTGTTTGAGGCAGCCGATGCCGGGGGCCATTCCGCTTCCCGGCATCACGATGGCGGGTGAGAAGATCGATGTGGCGATACCGACGAGAATCTGCACCCCAAGCGCGGTCGCGGCAGCCAGTCTGACCGTGCCCAGTGGGATGCCGTTGCCGGGAACGGCTTCCCGAAGCGCAAGACTGAGAAGGAAGACGCCGAGCACCACCTGGAGGGCGGAGCAACCCCAGCTGAGCCACATGGGGAGCGTGTCGATATCGGCGCGAAGACTGGCGTTGGCGAGGACAAAGGCAAGGACCACCGCCAAGATGGCCGCGGCGACCATGGCCCTCATCCACGCCGGGTGGAGGGGACGCACGGCGCGATGGTCCTTTTCGATGGCCTCGCGCAGACCGCTCGGGATGTTGTCCAGGCTCATCTCAGGCCCCTTCCTCGGCCAGGTGTTCGCGGATCTTCTTCAGTGCACGGTGGGATCTGACCTTGGCGGTGCCCGGTGCGATCCCCATGATCTGACCGACCTCCTCGAAGCTCAGACCGAGCAGGTGGTGCAGGATCAATACCTCCTGCGCTGCGCGGGGCAGGGTGCCCAGCAGGCGCTGGACCGTGGCTCGATCGGCGAGCTGATCCATCTCCGGGGGCACCGGGATCTCCGGCAGATTCTCGTCGGGGAGCATCTCCTTGCGGCGCCGCATGGTCCGCAGATGCATCAGGGCGACATGCCGGGTGATGGCGTAGATCCATGGGCGGACCGGCCGTGGCGGGGTGTAGGTCTGCCGTGCTCGGTGGAGTTGGAGAAAGGTCTCCTGGAGCAGATCCTCGGCCACGGTTTGGTTTCGTACAAAGGTCCATAGGTAGCGAATGAGTGGGCGCTTCAGGGCCTCGTGGAGTCCCCCGAATGCGTCCATGTCCCCCTTCTGATAGGCAATCATCAGCTCGATCAGCTTCTGCTCTTCTGCCTGACGATCGACTGCCATCAGTGACTATGCCTTTCTGCCGAGGGACGTTACCTGACCCGGAGTATAACCCGCTCGCCATCGCTGAATATTCTCCGCGTCCGTTTCCGGTATTCGTTCGCTATCGCTATCGCTATCGCTATCGCTATCGTTTTTCGTGAGTCGTGAGTCGTGAGTCGTGAGTCGTGAGTCGTGGCCGATTTCGATCTCGGGTTCGTATCCCGACTCGCGGGAAACATCGCTCACCGGGGCGTGCCGGGTTTGCTGTTGTGCAGGAACCACCCGGCGGTTCCGCGACGCGCTCCCAATCCTGTGGGGACCTTTCGACTCGGTCGTTGGACTCCCTCGCTCAAGGTGACATGCCGTTGGAGCCGCCCCTGAGCACGCGGGACACACCGCTCACCGGGGCGTGCCGGGCACGCTATTGTGCTTTGGGAGGTCGTACCGGCTGCGCGGCCCGTTCCGCACAATGGCGCTGCCGGGCAACCCTCGCGGTGAAACGTTCATGTGCACCTCTCCACGCCACGGGGGAGGCCGCCGGCGCGCCATCGGCATGGTCGCAGTTCCTCAATCCACCCCCGTGCGACCACGCCGATGGTGCGACGCTGAGCCGCCTCTGAGGCGGACCAGAAGGCCGGTGCGCCGGGAAACCAGTACTGCGAGCCTTCGAGAGAACGCGGGCGCGGTGCCTGGCTCCGACATTGTGAGCCGCGAACAATGTCGCGTGCCTGGCATCCGCTCCCATCGCGTCCCCGGAGCGCGTGGTTGCGGCTCGGCATCTGCGATGTGCGATGGAATTCATCATTCATCATTCATAATTGCGGGGATGTCCGCCACCTCCCGCCTCGTTTCCTGGTTCCGTGCCAACGCCCGCCCTTTGCCCTGGAGAACAAAGCTGCGGGATCCCTACGCGACCCTGGTGTCCGAGCTGATGGCTCAGCAGACGCAGCTCGACCGGGTGGTCCCGAAGTTCGAGGCCTTCATGCTCCGGTTCCCGAGTCTGTCCGCCCTGGCCGCAGCGACCGAGGACGAGGTTCTCGAGTTGTGGTCGGGGCTCGGCTACTACCGAAGGGCGCGCCTCCTCCACCGACTCGCCCGTGTGGTCGAGGCCGGGTCAGGCGAGCTTCCGAAGACCGCGAAGGGGCTCGAGGCACTTCCGGGAATTGGTCCCTACACCGCTGCGGCCATCGCCTCGATGGTCCACGGCGAAGCTGTGCCTCTGATGGACGGCAACGTTGCCAGGGTGGGTGCCCGAATCCTTGCCGTGGCCGGCGATCCGACGAAAGGGAGGGCCAGGAAGACCATCCTCTGGTGGGTCGGTGAGCTGATGAGGGACGCCCCTCCGGGAGAGATCAACGAGGCGCTGATGGAACTCGGGGCGACGATCTGCACGCCGGTCCAACCGGATTGCGGGCGCTGTCCGTTCATCCAAGAGTGCCGGGCTCGGCTCGAGGGCGATCCGGCGGCCTACCCGCCACCAAGACAGACCCGATCGGCCATTCATCTGCGCTGGTTGGCGGTTGTCATCGAAGATTCTGCCTCGCGCTGGTTGCTTCGACAGGTCACCGACGGCCCGATCCTCCGTGGACTGTGGCTGCCGCCATTCGCCGAGATCGGTGGCCCTCTATCCCTCGACGGCCAGGTTCGCCGACTTGTCCCGTTCCGAACAACCACACCCATCGAGTTTACAAATCCGATCAGGCACTCGATCACCCATCGGAGGATCGAGGTCAGCGTGGCCAGGGTCATCCTCGAGGTCGGCAGAAAAGCGCCGGAGGGCTGGAGGTGGGTCGATCCCGACGAACCAACCGTCCCGACCTCATCCCTTCTCGCGAAGATATTCGCGTCGTTCTCCGACCGACATCTGGCGACGTTTTCGGGCAACCCTGAGGGAACAGAGGGGGAATGAATGGGTATTCATTTTTCCTGGTATACTGCCGAGGCGCGGCGAGCCTTTCGGATTCAGTCTTTTTTCTTTCATTGAGGTTCTGAGGAGGGGTCATGCACCACGCCACCGCATCAACATTTCTGGGGATTTCGGGCGTCGTGTGGTTCTGGTTGCTCACCATCATCGGCGTCGGCGCGGTGGTGTTCTCCCTGAGTCGGCGTTTCAGCCTGCTCATGACGGGCAGGACCGACAATAGGTTCGACCGGCTCGGTGAGCGATTCAAACACGTTCTGATCTATGCCTTCGGCCAGAAGAAGATGTTTGACGACCCCTTTGCCGGGATCTATCACCTCTTCATCTTCTACGGCTTCCTGGTGGTCAGCATCCGAACGGCCACCATGGTCCTCGAGGGGCTCTTTGCGGGATGGGAACTTCCGCTGCTCCATACCGGGATTGGTCACGCCTACCTCTTTTCCAAGGACATTTTCGAGGTGCTCGTCCTCCTCGGTCTTGTCTTTGCCGTCTGGCGGCGGGGGATCCAGCGCAAAGAGCGTGTCATCCAGTCCAAGGGCGCGTGGATCGTCATCGCTCTGATCGCGATCCTGATGCTCACCGACCTGGTCTCCGAAGGAGCCAGGATCGCCGCCGGCGATCTCGACGGCAGCTTCCTGCCTGCATCGGCGGTCTTTGGTTCGATGATGGCCTCGTTCTCAGCGGCCAAGCTCCAGATCGCCTACAGCTCCATGTGGTGGGTCCATCTGATCACCCTCTACGTCTTCGCCAATGAGCTGCCGTACTCCAAGCACTTCCATGTCTACACATCAATCTTCAACGTCTTCTTTGCCAAGCTCGACGCTCCCGGCAAGCTCCCTTCGATGGATCTGGAAAATGTCGACGAGAACACCCGGTTCGGGATTTCCACCATCACAGACTTCACCTGGAAGCAGATGCTCGACATGTACACCTGTACCGAGTGCGGGAGGTGCCGCGAATTCTGTCCCACGACCCTGACCGACAAACCGCTCCAACCGGTTCTCTTCCTCAAATCCGTCCGCGACCAGCTCTACGCCGAGCAGAAGGAGATCCTTTCGAGCCCGGGCGAAGAAGCTCGGGGATCGGAACACGAATTGGTTCCGGTGGTTGTCGACCCCGAAGTGATCTGGGCCTGCACCACCTGCCGGTGGTGTGAGCGGGCCTGCCCGCTCGACATCAGCTATGTCGACAAACTCGTGGAGCTGCGGCAGAACCTGGTGCTCGAAAAAGCCGAGTTCCCCGAAGAGGCGCAGCCGGCGTTCCGCGGCTATGAGGTCAACGGCAACCCCTGGCAGCTCCCGGCGGAGGAGCGGGCGGACTGGGCCAAGGGCCTCGATATCCCTCTGGCGTCGGAGGCGGGTGGCGATTTTGACTACCTGTTCTTTGTCGGTTCCCCGGGCAGTTATGACGATCATGGCAAAAAGGTGTCCAGGGCGCTGGCGAAGATCCTCAAAGCGGCCGACGTCAAGATCGCCATCCTCGGGCCCGAGGAGGCATCGACCGGGGATGCGGCGCGCCGTCTTGGCAACGAATACCTCTTCCAGATGCTCGCCATGCAGAACATCGAGGTCATGAACGGCTACGGGGTCAAGAAGATCGTCACCAACTGCCCCCACGTTTATAACACGTTGGCGAACGAGTACCCGGACTTCGACGGCAACTATGAGGTTGTCCACGGGACCCAGCTGGTGGCCGATTTGGTGCGCCAGGGACGGATCAAGATGACCCAGACCGTCGAGATGGATCTCGCATTTCACGACCCCTGCTATCTCGGTCGGACCAATGGCGAGTACGATGCGCCGCGCGATCTCCTCCGCGGGATTCCGGGTCTGACGGTGCGGGAGGCCGAGTTGAGCCGCGATCGGTCCATGTGCTGCGGTGCAGGCGGTGGCCGGATGTGGCTCGAGGAGTCCCTCGGCGGGAGGATCAACCAGTTGCGTTTCGAACAGTTGTCGGCCACCGGCACGACCGAGGTCGCCGTCGCCTGCCCATATTGTTTCTCCATGCTTTCGGACGCACAGCGGGAGGCGGATCTCGAACAGGCTCAGACCCTCGATGTGATCGAACTGGTGGCCATGTCGCTCGAGACATAGCCGGTGATCAGGACCGCAGCAGAAAAAAGAACCGACATTTGGGTCACTGCGGGGCAAAACCCTCCGCGATACCGTTCGTCGCGTATTGCAGCGCATGTCCCAAAGCACTATATTGTTCATGTATTCGAGATGTGTCATTTGTCTTGACAATTTGTTTTCTTGCCAGCTGTGTCTGTCCCGTTGAGAGATGTCCAGCTAGGCGTTGCAACCGATTGTCGCCGAGTGGCACACAGCGAGAGTGATTCGTAAACGAACGGTTCTCGGGCTGCGACAGAGTCGGGTTTCCAACCGGCGCTGCCGATGGGCTGTTATCGATGACTGGAGGATTCGATGGCCAGAAACTTCAACAAACGCAACCTCACCACAGGCGACATCGCCAAACTCTGTGGTGTGAACTTCCGTACCGTCATCAGGTGGATTCAGCGAGGCCATCTCAAGGCATTCCAACTCCCGGGCCGGGGTGACAACAGGGTGCAGGTTGCGGACTTCATCGAGTTCCTCAACGAGAACAACATGCCGATCCCTGAAGAGATCCAGCCGTCGGCCAAACGGGTGCTCATCATTGAGGGTGATCAGAAGACGGCAACGAGCATGCAGAAGGTGCTGCGAGGCGCCGGGTTCGAGACCCAACTCGCCACCGACGGTTTCTCGGCCGGCACCCTTGCGAAGTCATTCAACCCGAGCGTAATGACCGTGGATGTCAGCATGAAGGGCATGGATGGCGCCCAGGCCATCAGCCTGATGCGCCAGGACCCTCAATTGGGTCTGACAAAGGTCATCGCCCTGACGGCCGCGAGCACCACCAAGAAGAAACGCCAGGAGCTCACTGCGGCCGGCGCCGACGAGGTCGTTGATCGGCCCCTGAAGGGGGCGGAGCTCGTCAAGCGGGTGACCGACTTAGCGGGCTGACACCTGTTCGGTTGTGCGTGGACTTCGTGGCGGCGCGATGGGCATCCCCGTTTTTTGGACACGGATTTCACGGATTTTCTCTTGAGTGGGCAACGCCCGCTCGAGCGCGCTCCATCTTCGAGAATCAACCCTGCTCACTCAGAATTCCTGTCTGTGCGGTCCGGGTATATTCTGCGATGATCCGCGGTCATCCGCGCAATCCGTGTTCATCCGCGTCCTCTTTGCGATGCCGGTGGATCGCGTGGCAACCCAGGGAGTCGCGGTCTATTCGAGTCGGAGATCGACCCGGTTCTCGGGTCCTTCCCAGACGCTGACCACCAGCAGTCGCCCACCGAGGGCGGTGACTCCGTCCGAGAGTTCTTGGGCGATGACCTGGGCGATTCGTTCCGCCGATGGGGTCGGTTTGCCGATCTTCGGGTGGTCGTTGAGGTCGGAGTCCCGGAGGGGGGTCAATGCAGCACCCAGTAGGGCGTGGACTTCGTGGAAGTCGAGGGCAAAGCCCTCTTCGTTGAGAGCTTCGGCGCCGACCTGAATCGCCACCTCCCACACGTGCTCGTGTGACTCCTCGGGTTGACCCCGGTAGATGGTCAGGGCGTGGCAAGCGCTGAAGGTCGCCCGCGAGTGAATGACCCAACGAGACATCACGACCCAGCCGAGGGCTTTTCGGTTTGGGATGCGTGTGGGACTCCGAGAGCTCGGAGGACGAGTTGTTCGCGACGGATCCTGGCCCGCTGAACCTCCGCTTCGCTCAGACCGAGGCCACCCAGAATCTGTTTGACGCTGGGCGTGGGACCGGCCACCTGACGTGCGTTGAGATCGACACTGAGGCTGCCGTCGGACAACACCGTCCACCGGAGGACTGCGTTGGTCAACGACTCGTCCAGCTCAGCCGGTGATTCCGGCCACCCGATCTCGGGTCGCGGCGCGATGCGGTACCTCGCCGCCGACACCATCTTACCCAGTGACGGAGCGCCCTGAAGAAGCGGTTTGGCGTCCATGACCTCGACGCCTTCGGGCAAGAGCCGATTGACCGCAGTGAGATGTTGCTGCCGGACCTGAGCGGTGCAATCCATATCGAAGAGTTCGGCCTCGCCTTCGTGGCCGACGCCGAGGGCTGGGCCCATGGAGAGCCTGATGTGCGGGTTGTAGCCCTCGGTGTAGCGCACCGGGACCTGTCCCCCGCGCATGGCCCGCTCGAGGGCGTCCATGACCTGCCGGTGGGAGAGATGTCTGGCGTCGCCCATCTTTGTGAAGCTGAAGCGATAGCGTTTGTAAACCGGCGGTTGGGCCTCGATAGTTGCCGGCGGCGGGACGCGTGGAGCGGGACGCAGCTTGTATGCAGCAGCCTTTGGGTGCTGGGCCTCGGGAAGCACCTCGCCGAGCAGGGGCATGCTGCAGGCCGCGAGCTTGGTGTCCTCGCCGTCGCCGGGGATACCGCAGCGATAGCAGTGGCCCCACTTGCAGTCCTCGGTGTCGGCTTCGCGTACGGCACGGCGCCATTCAGCCTTGAGATAACCCTTGCGGACACCGGCGTCGATGACATCCCACGGGAGGGCCTGGTTGATGGTCTTCTCACCGAGTTCACGTTCGAGGTCGACTTCGGTTTCGTCGATGGCCTGGCGCCAGGCATCGAGGTTGAGGTAATCATTCCAACCGTCAAAAACTGCTCCGAGATCGTGGGCTCGTTCGATGGTCCGCCCGAGCTCCCTGCCTCCACGCGAAAGCAACGCCTCGAGGGCCGCTTCCTCCGGGTCCGACCAGTTCAGACGGACCCCCTTGATTCGCCGGAAACGATCCTTGAGATACCAGATCCGCCGCTGTTGCTCCTCGGCGGGGACAAAGGGCTGCCACTGAAACGGAGTCCACGCCTTGGGGATGAAACAACCCACCGAGACCTTGATCTGGACCTTTCGGCCGCGAATCCGGCGGCCGGTCTTCATCAGATCCTCGGCGAGGATCGCCAGCTCTTCGAGGTCCTCGTCGGTTTCGGTTGGCAGACCGATCATGGCGTAGACCTTGATCGAGTTCCACCCCTTGGTGAAGGCCGCTTCGGCAGCTTTGATCATGTCGGCGTTGGTGAAGGTCTTGTTGATGACTCGGCGAAGCCGGTCAGACCCGGTCTCGGGCGCGAAGGTGAAACCAGATTTACGGACCCGCGAAACGGCCTCGGCGAGACCCACTGAGAAGGCGTCGGCGCGCAGGCTCGGCAGGTTGACCGAGACCCGGCGGTCGGACAACCGCTCCGCGAGGTTGTAGACGAGGGGCTCCACCTGGGAGTAGTCGGCGGTGGAGAGGCTGAGCAGACCGACCTCCTCAAAACCGGTTTCTTCGACCTGGCGCTCGAGGCGCTCGACCACCTGGGCCGGATCGTGTTCGCGGACCGGTCGATACCAGTAGCCCGCTTGACAGAAGCGGCAACCCTGGGTGCAGCCACGCATGACCTCGAGTCCGAGTCGGTCCTGTATGACGCCCGCAAAGGGCACGATGGGCACCTCTGGCTGATCGGCAAGATTGAGTTCATCGACCCAGACGCGCTTCACCGGAAACGGGGCGTCATCCGGCTTTAGCCAACCACCGGCACTTTCCCCAGTGGTCGGTTGCCAGGTGTAAAAGCTGGGAACATAGACGCCTTCAATGGCGGTAAGGCGTTTCAGGATTCCTTGCCGGTCGTCGCCTGCAGCCCGGCCGTCACGGATGGCATCGAGCATCCCGTCGAGACCGGCCTCGGCGTCGCCGATGAGGATGGCGTCGAAGAAATCAGCCACCGGTTCGGGGTTGGCGGTGCAGGGCCCGCCGCTGATGACGATGGGCTCGGAGTCGCTGCGCTCGTCGGCACGACGAGTGATCCCCGAGAGATCAAGCAGGTACGGGACGTTGATGTAGTTGAGTTCGGACTGGATGGAGATCCCCACCACGTCAAAGTCAGCAATGGCGTGGTACGACTCAAGCCCGTAGAGCGGTAGTTCGGCATCGCGCAGCGCCTCGGCCATGTCGGGCATGGGGGCGAAGGTGCGTTCGGCCAAAGCGTCGTCACGGCGGTTGATGAGGTGGTAGAGGATCCGTGTGCCCTGGTGCGACATCCCGATCTCGTAGGCGTCGGGGAATGCGAGGGCCACGTGGAGCGCGACATCGTCCCACGGTTTTCGGGTCAGATTGCGCTCGAGCCCGAGATAGCGCGATGGGCTCTGGACGGTGGGCAGGATCTCGTCCAGCTGCGTGCGAAGGGTCTGTGGGTCCATGGTCGTCAAAGAAACACCTCGTCGTGGCGGGACACTATATATCAAGGCTCGGTGGAAAGGACCGGGACGGCACCCGGGACCGCGGCAGAGCACGCGGGCAGGGGGCTCACCGGGACATGCCGGGGGCATTGAGCTGTAGGCAGGGCCTTCAGGCCCTGCGGCCACCCGCGAGGAGCCAACCAAGTCGGGATCGCGATGAGGATCGGTCAGCCGTTCGCTGCCTCAGATCCCTCATCCCCGGCCTTCTGGTCCGCCTCCGGCGGCCCAGCGTCACCCGATCAGCGTGGTCGCGCGAAGGAAGTTTGAGGGGCTGCGACCACGCTGATCAGGCGCCGGCGGCCTCCCTCCGAGCGGGAACAGATGCACCGGAGCGCTTTGCCGCGAGGGTTGCCCGGCAGCGCCATTGTGCGATGCGGGCCGCGCAGACTGTGCGATCTCTCGTAGCACAATGGCGTGCCCGGCACGCCCCGGTGAGGGCCATACGCCCGCAAAACTAGGAGCGGCACCGGCGCGGACGCGGGGTACTGTTCGCTGTCGCTGGCTTCTGCGTCAGTCTCCGACCCCGAACGCCCTCAGAATCTCCTCCGCCGCGGTGGTGGCGGTGGTTCTGCCCTCGACCACGGCGAGCTCGAGATCTTCGATCCGGCCCACGACTTCGGGGTGCTCACGGACCGCGGTCTTGAGACCCTCCTCGACCAGCGACCACATCCACTGGAGCTGTTGGGTCGACCGCCGGGTTTCGAAGGCGCCGTTGCTCTCGAGGAAGTCGCGGTGCTCGACGATGAGGTCGTGGATCGTGTCGAGACCATCGCCGGTCACCGCGCTCGACGTGACGACCCTGGGCATCCACTGTTCGTTGGAGCCGGGTCTGAGAATGTGAAGGGCGCGTTCGAACTCCGCCCGGGCCAACTTCGCGGCCGCAATATTGTCGCCGTCGGCCTTATTGATGGCGATGAGATCGGCGAGCTCGAGGATCCCGCGTTTGATGCCCTGGAGTTCGTCACCGGCGCCGGCGAGCTTGAGCAGGAGGAAGAAATCCACCATTTCGGCGACGGTGGTCTCCGATTGGCCGACGCCGACGGTTTCCACCAGCACCATGTCGTAGCCGGCCGCTTCGCAGACGAGGATCGACTCTCGGGTTTTGCGCGCCACACCGCCGAGCGACCCGCCCGCAGGTGACGGGCGGATAAAGGCCCGTTCACTTCGTGAAAGGTCCTCCATCCGGGTCTTGTCGCCGAGGATGGAGCCCTTGGAGACCGAGGAAGACGGATCGACGGCCAACACGGCGACCCGGTGCCCCCGTTCGATCAGACGAAGCCCGAAGGCCTCGATGAACGTACTTTTGCCGACGCCCGGAACCCCGGTGATTCCAATTCGGTGGGCCCGGCCGGTTGAGGGCAGGATTGCGGCCAGGAGTTCCTGGGCCTCGAGGCGGCGGCCTCTGTTGTTCGATTCCACAAGGGTCAGGGCGCGCCCGAGAAGGGCGCGATCACCGCGACGGATCCCGTCAATCAGTTCTGCGATGGTCTGATGTGTTCGCATGCCCACCCAGCCTACGCGGGAACCAAGAGAATTCAAGCCACGAGCTCCTCCAGCGATGGAGAATTGTCACCATCTTCAGTCTTCGGGTGGGCAGCAGTAGGCTGGACACCCGAAAACTGAATTGAGACTTGGTGTAGAATTCCTTCCTTATGAAGATTGTCTACTTCGGGACACCCGAATTCGCCGTGCCGTCCCTCGAAGCTCTGCTGGAAAGCCGCCACGAGGTCGTCCTCGTGGTCTCCAAACCCGACCGCCCGGTGGGGCGCAAGAAGATCATGACCTCCCCACCGGTTATCGATGTGGCTCGTCGTCACGAACTCAACACCGTTCAGCCCAAGGGTCTCAAGGGGGGGAAGTTCAACGACACCCTGATCGAGTCCGGGGCCGAGATCGCGGTGGTGGTTGCCTACGGAAAGCTGATCCCGGAAGAGGTGCTCGAGATCCCCGCCAGGGGCTTTGTCAACCTCCATCCGAGTCTGTTGCCGAGACACAGGGGTCCATCGCCCATCCAGTGGTCGCTGGTCTGCGGCGACCGGTCGACCGGAGTTTCCACCATGCAGCTCGACGAGGGGATGGACACCGGGCCGATTCTGCTGCAGGAGCGACTGCCCATCGAACCGTTGGATACCACCGAGACCCTTTCGCCGCGGCTCGCGGATCTCGGCGCCCGAACGATGGTCCGGACTCTCGACGGAATCGAGGACGGATCCATCGAAGCGCGGCCGCAACCCGATGACGGCGCCAATGTCACACCCATGTTGAGGCGCAACTTTGCCAAGATGGACTGGACCATGCCGGCTCGCCAACTGGTCAATCGGTTGCGTGGATTCACTCCGTGGCCGGGGCTCTACACCACCTTTCGTGGTGGCCGGTTGAAGATCTTTGGTCTCGAGGAGGTCAAACCCGCACCCCCGGGAAACCAGGAACCTGGAATGGCGCTCGATGCGGGCCCCCCCGGGATCCTGGTCCGGTGTGGTCGCGGGTCTGCTGCGCTCATTACCGAGATGCAGCGCGAAGGTCGCCGGCGGCTGCCCGCCGACGCCTTTCTCATCGGTGAGCGGGTGAGCAGTGGCGAACGCTTCCGATGATCGTCGGCGTGCCGCCCGCCTTCTGATCCGCGTTGACGACGGTGCCTTTGCCTCCCGGCTGCTCGATCGCGACGCGACCCCCGGCGTCCGAGCCAGGGTCCTGGGTGTTCTTCGCTGGCGGCGGAGACTCGATCATCGCCTCGAGCCTTTCCTCAAGCGGCCGCTGAATCGGCTCGACCCGGAAGTTCGCGCCACATTGCGGATCGGCTGTTTCGAGGGAACAGAACTCGGAGTGCCGGGACCGGTGGCAACGGACGCGATGGTCCGGCTTGTTCGCCAATTACGGAAGGCCTCCGCTGCGGGCATGGTCAACGCCGTCCTGCGCCGGGCGCTGGCGGCGAAGGATCCGGATCAGATGTCGCCCGATCTGAAGTGGTCGCACCCGAACTGGTTGTGGAGAAGGTGGTCGTCAAATATGGGTCCACAGGCCGCCGAGAAGGCCATGGCGGCGGCTCAGGAACCGGCGGCACCGTGGGTGTGGTTTGCTTCCGACGAGGCCAGAGCGGCCGTCGAGGGCGCCGGTGGCACCCTTCGGTCCCATCCGTGGTGTCCGGGAACGTGGACCGCCACCAATGGTCGGAGCGAGTTGATGCAGGAGGTGGCTCGAGGGGGAGCGGTGGTTCAGGACCCCAGCTCCCAGATGGTGGCGCGGATCGCGGTGAGTGCGGTGGGGGGAAATGGGTCCGCTGCCGATCTCTGTGCCGCGCCCGGGGGCAAGACAGCCCTGATGCGACGACTCGGTGAGTGGGATCTACTCGTTGCGGGTGATCGGAGCCTCGCCAAGGCGGGACGGCTCGGCCGTCGGCTGCGGACGGTGCCGGTCTTGGCGGCCGATGCCACCCGACCGGCGCTGGCGGGCGGCGCCTGGGATCTTGTTCTGCTTGACGCGCCGTGCAGCGGGACCGGGACCTGCCGGCGTCACCCTGAACTCAAGTGGAGGCTACAGCCCGAGGCCATCTCCGAGGCAGCCGGAAAGCAGCGTCCCATGATCGCAGCCGCCCTCGAACTTCTCGCCCCGGGAGGAGTTCTGGTCTATGCCACCTGCTCGGTGGAGCCCGAGGAGAACGAGGGACACTTCGAAACCGCGCCGGCGGGTTTTGAACCCATGGCCACGGACGACCTCCTTCCCGCCGGTCTGCCGTGGACCGAGACCGCTGCCGGGGGGGTGAGGATCCTGCCCCATGAGCATGGCGATGGCTTCACCGTGCATGCTCTTAGACGCAAGGGTTGAACCGCCAAGGCGCGCTACTCGGCCAGATCGGCCTCGATCTTCTCCCACTCATCCATGAGCTTGGCGATCTCGCTCTGGAGATCCGTGCGCTCGGATTTGAGAGCCCGTACTTTTTTGTCGGGGGTCTGATCGAAGAACCCGTCGCGGCAGAACTCCGTATCGATGGTCTCCACCCGGCTTTCGGCTTTCTCGACCGCCGCGGTGACGACCTCGAGCCGAAGTGCGAGGTCCTTGCGTCTCTTGGCTCGTTGCTTCTCACCGGCGTCCCCGGTTCTGTCGTTGCGGGATTGCCGCCCCTTCTTGTTTGACCGTTTTGCGCGAAGGGTGGCGGCGTCGACATCGAGATGGTCGTCGCCACAGTTGGCCAGGTATTCGTCATAGGTCCCGGGGTAGTCATTGAGGCTGTCGGGTGTGATCTCGAGGATGCGGCTGGCCAGGTGGGACACGAACCAACGGTCATGAGCGACGAAGATTAGGGTTCCGTCGTAGCTCTTGAGAGCCTTGACCAGGGCCTCGATGGCCTCGATGTCAAGGTGGTTGGTGGGCTCGTCCAGGATGAGAACGTTGGGGTGGTCGACGGCGAGGCGGGCGAAGATCAGTCTGGCGGCTTCGCCACCCGAGAGACTGGCGACCTTCTTCTCAACCTCGTCCCCCGAAAAGAGCACTCTGGCGAGCTGGGCCCGGACCCAACCGACGCTCTGACCGGGACAGGCGGCGCTGAGCCAGCTCTCCACGGTTCCCTGGGAATCGGCAAGGAGTTCTCTATGGTCCTGGGCAAAATAGCCCGGGAAGATCTGATGTCCCCACTCAAATGTCCCGGCATCGACCTCGAGGTGGCCCATGATGATCTTGAGCAGGGTGGATTTTCCGATGCCGTTGGGCCCGATGACAGCCAGTCGATCGCCTCGACGGAGGTTGAGATCGACCCCGCTGAGCACCTTCTTGCTGCCGAATGACTTGCTGACGCCCTCGATTTCGAGGACTTTCTTCCCGCTCGGGCGTTGCTGTGAGAACGTGAAGAGGGGGTACCGTCTCGATGACCGGGGCAGACGTTCAATGGCCAATTTCTCGATTTGTTTGACCTTGCTCTGAGCCTGACGGGCTTTGGTGTTCTTCGCCCGGAAGCGATCGACAAAGGCCTGGTGGTTGGCGATCTCCTTCTCGCGTTTGGCGATCTCCGCCTCTTTGCGCGCTCGATCCTGTTGTTTGGCCTTGGTAAAAGTGGTGAAGTTGCCGGTGTAAAGGGTCACCGTCTCGTAGTCGACATCGAGGATGTGGGTACAGACGTTGTTCAGGAATCGGTGGTCGTGGGAGATCACCACCGCACAGCCCGGGTAGTCGAGGAGGAATTTCTCGAGCCAGCGGATCGACACGATGTCCAGGTGGTTGGTCGGCTCGTCCAGGAAGAGGGAGTCGGGATCGGACGCCAATACCCTCGCGAGGAGGACACGGAGTTTGAAGCCACCCGACAGGGTCGACAGAGGCTGCCGGTGTTGCTCGGATGGGATGCCGAGGCCCTCGAGGATCTCTCCCGCCCGAGCCTCGAAGGAGTAGCCGTCGAGACTGACGACGATGTCTTCCACAATGGCGTAACGATCGGCGTCGAAATCGGTATCGGCCCTTTCGAGGATCGCGTCCTTCTCGGTCATGGCCTGCCACAGGGTCTCGTGACCCATCATGACGACCTCGATGATCGGCAGTTTCTCGAAGCGAAAGTGATCCTGTTCGAGGATTCCCAGGCGAAGCTTGCGTGGCCGGGAAACGGAACCGATGCTGGGCTCCTCTTGACCGGCGAACATCCGCAGCAAAGTTGTCTTGCCCGAGCCGTTGGCGCCGACCAGTCCATAGCGTCCCCCGGGGTTGAGCTGGAAGCTCGCACCCTGGAAGAGGGTCTGGGCGCCAAAGTCCTTACCGAGGTCGGTGGCTGTAATCATCGCCGAGGGAGGATAGCACCCACCCACGATTCACGACTCACGACTCACGACTCACGAATCGAAACGAGCTATGATGAAATGCCAGGTTGAACGAAAAGGAGGGTCGAGATGCAACGGTTGACGATGCTGCTCGTGGGAATAGTGCTGGTGGCGGTGGGATCGGCTTCGGCTCAGGACGGTGATGCGATCCTCGGGCTTTGGGCCACCGACCCGGAGGGCGGTGGCGGCGAGGCTCACGTCGTGGTTACCAAAGAAAACGGGAAATACTCCGGCAAGATCATCTGGCTCGCCGAGCCGGTCTACCCGCCTGACGACCCGAAGGGGACTCCCGGGGAGAAGAAGACTGATCTCAACAATCCGGACCCCGATCTCCAGGGGAAACCGGTCGTCGGTCTGCTGATCACCAAGGACTTCGTATACAACGGGAAGGGTCTGTGGCACAAGGGCACCATCTATGACCCCGACAACGGCAAGACCTACAAGTGCAAGATCAAATTCGGTGAAAACGAGAAGGTGCTCAAGGTCCGGGGGTTCATCGGTTTCTCCATGCTCGGCCGGACCACCTATTGGACCCGAGTCGAGGAAGAAGAGTGAGAGAGGGTGACGAACGCCAAACCGCGGCGACTTCACCCACGGAGCTGAGATCATGGAACACCTCGGTGAGGTGGCTCGTGGGATCGGTCGGTCGGGTTAGGATGGCCCATGGCGTTTGAAGGCAACCTCGAGACGATGCCTGTGACCGACGTGCTGCAGTGGGCCGCCAACGGGCGGTTGACGGGAACCATCAGGATCACCAGGGGCGAGATCACCAAGATGATCTATATCCAGAAGGGCAAGATCGTCTCCTGCACCTCGACCGATCCGAAGGAGTTTCTCGGCCACTTCATGGTGAGCAAAGGTGTCATCACCGAGACCGATCTCCAGGAAGCGTTCATCTCCCAGGATCGTTTCAGCGGACTGCTGGGCCAGATCCTGGTCAAGCAGGGCGCTATCGACGAGAAGATCCTCGAGGAGATGTTGCGGCTCAAGGCCGAAGAGGCCATTTTCGAACTCTTCACGTGGGTGGAAGGACGATTCCTGTTCCACCAGGACGAGTTGCCGGAGTTCGATCTGGTGCCCATCTCGCTCGATGTCCAGGGTCTGGTTCTCGAGGGGATGCGCCGGCTGGACGAGTGGCAGCGGATTCGTGAGACCATCCCATCGGAGCAGTGTGTTCCAGTCTCGGTCCGATCGCTGATCGACGAGGAAGATCAGCTCGACTCGGGGACCCGAAGTGTGCTCGAAGCGGTGGATGACGATCGATCCATCGAGGATATCTGCCTCCACACCCATTCGAGTGCGTTCTATGTATCGGAGATCCTGTACCGGAAGGCGGCGCAGGGGAAGCTCAAATTCGTGCGCCTGCGGTCCAACAGCCGGGTGGGTCTGCCGGCAGTCGGAACCGACGGCCGTACCCTGCTCGGGTGGGCTCGGGACCAACTCAAGGCGGGTGAACTCGAACAGAGCGTGCGCTACCTGCAGGCGGCAGTCAGTCTCGAGCCCAACGATCGTGAGTTGCGTGAGGACGCGGTGTCGGTGGAGGCCGAGGTGAGGGAGCAGCTGGCGAATGACGGGGTCGGCCCCAAACGGACGCCGGTGGTCGCCGTCGATCTCAACGAGCTCGCCAACCTTGATCTCGAGCCGAGCGAAGGGTTCATCCTGTCGAGGATCGACGGTTCAAGCACCCTGGAGGCCATCCTGAAGATCTCGCCGCTGGCGGAGATCGACGCGCTCCTCGTCGTCTGGAAGCTCTCCCGCGGTGGGCAGCTGAGGTTGACCTAAGCCTAAACTGAGCGATTCTCTCAGGCGTCTGCACCAACTCCTTGCGCTCTGGGCGTTTGCAAAAAGCCTCGGCATACCACCAGTATCCTTAAATTTTTTGCAAACACCAGAGCATCAAGGACTTGGCACATCTCATCCGGCAGAATCGCGCAATTTAGGCTAAGGCTAGATCCTCAGCCTCGGGGCGTCACGTTCCGAGACTATTGAGAACGACTCGTTTCACCTCGTCCTCGAGATCAAGGGCAAAGACCTGGTGGTCCTCAGCCACGAGATCCACCGCCAGGTTTCCCACCGGTCGGCTCACCGGATGGACGGCCGTCGCGATCAGTTGGCTTCGGTAGAGCGCATCAAAACAGTCCCATTGGTGGGTGCCTTCGACCCTCTGCGTCATACGGTCGGCCAACTCGAGTAGGCGTCCGCGTTGCCAGTGAAAGAAGTTGTGAACCTCGATTCCGTCGTCGTGGATTTCGAGCGCCATGTGGAGCGGGCCAAGAAGCCGGGTGAGATCGGGGCGGTTCACCAGCGACGCGGCCACGAGATCCGCGACCTGTTCTCGGCTCAAGGCGTCGTCCGAGGCGGTGAGGTCGGATTCCAGAGCGGAGTACCAATCGGCCATTTGACGGCGAATGACGGTCAGGAACAGTTCCTCTCGACTCCGGTAGGCCAGAGTGGCTTGGCCCTGTTTGGCGCCCGCCATCTGTCCGATGTCATTGAGGGTCACTTCGGAGTAGGGGTATCGGATAAACACCGATTCGGCGGTTTCCATGATCTTCTTTGCCCGCTCTTGCCGAGCCTCGCGAGCCTTTCGTGTGCGTTCGGGATCGATGAGTTTGCCCATGGGCAGGAATGATACTCGATACTCTAAGCCCGCGCCTTTATAGATGCCATGGGAGCGGTGCCAGGCACCTTTTCGCGGCGAAAAGAGAGCCAGGCACCGAGCCCGCGCAAGAGGAGGTTGACAGCCTGCGTGAGCGGGTTACTGTTCGCTATCGCTATCGCTATCGCTATCGCTATCGCT
>Ga0164313_10001728_pt1 | contig 19450 bp, 17 predicted proteins | sample GuaBasSedimGuay4_FD_113735 | JGI IMG/M metagenome (GOLD analysis project Ga0164313, IMG submission 113735) | Subseafloor sediment microbial communities from Guaymas Basin, Gulf of California, Mexico - Guay4, Core 4569-4, 0-3 cm | ecosystem: Environmental > Aquatic > Marine > Hydrothermal vents... | reverse complement strand
TGGGCCACCGATTCGTGATCGATTTCCACAGGCAGCAGGCGGATATCCTTTTTAAGCAAGAGTTCTGTCAATACGCCGGTACCCGGACCAATCTCAAGAACTGTGTCTCCGGAAGGAACTTGCAGGGCATCCACGATTCTTCCTGCAATGGAGGGGTCGGTCAGGAAATGTTGACCAAGATGTTTTTTAGGGCGTACCATCGCTACCCAAAGTTAAAATGATTTAGGTATTTTTGCGTATTAAATCTGCAATGCCATGACTAAACTCAAGAATCCCTATGCAAGTTTTCCCGGATACAGCTGTTTTGGCTGCAGTCCAAATAACCCATCCGGTCTGCAAATGGAGTTTTTTAAAGAAGGTGATGAACTTGTTTGCAAATGGGATCCCAACGACCATTTCCAGGGATTTCACGACATTCTTCACGGAGGAGTTCAGGCAACCATGATGGATGAAATTGCCAGCTGGGTCGTCTTTGTAATGCTCGATACAGCCGGTGTAACCTACCAGCTGAATACGCGATTTCGGAAGCCTGTGTTGATCTCCAAAGGGATCATTACGGTTCGCGCAACACTGGTTCGCCAGCAAAAAAGAATCGCCGAAATTGAGGCCCGCCTGTATGATGGTGGGGATGTGCTCTGTGCTGAGAGTCAGGCAAACTATTTTGTTTTTCCACGTGATAAGGCAGTTAACGAAATGCATTTTCCTGGCAAGGAGGCCTTTTTGAATCAGACTTAAATGAAATACGATTTTGATACGGTAGTAGACCGGAGAGATACGAACAGTGTGAAATACGACCTGAGAGGGAAGCTCTTTGGGAAAGAAGATGTGCTTCCCATGTGGGTGGCTGACATGGATTTTCCGGTGGCTGATTTTATTCTTGATGCCATCAGGGAGCGTCTCAATCACCCGGTTTTGGGTTATACCTTCCGCTCGGACCGTTTTTCCGGAAGTGTAGCTTCCTGGTTGAATAGACGGCATGGATGGAAGATAGAGACAAAAGCCATTGGCTTTAGTCCGGGAATTGTACCCGCACTCAACATGTGTGTGTTAGAGTTTACCAATCCGGGAGACAAGGTAGTGGTTCAGCCGCCTGTCTATTTCCCTTTCTTTTCGGCAATTTCAAATCATGGACGAGAGTTGGTCCATAATCAGCTGGTGAAGCGGGATAAGAGCTACGAAATGGATCTGGCTCACCTGGAGGATCAATTCAAAGCGGGAGCAAAGCTGTTTTTTCTCTGTAATCCTCACAACCCGGTTGGGAGAGCCTGGACGCTTGAAGAGCTTCAGAAACTTGCAGAATTATGTGTAAAGTATGGTGTTATGGTGATCAGTGATGAGATCCACTCCGACCTGCTCCTGAGCGGAAACCGTCATATTCCTTTTGCATCACTGGGCAAAGATGTAGCCGACCTGACCCTCACCTGCATGGCTCCCAGCAAAACCTTTAACCTGGCCGGACTCTATACCTCAGTCATGATTGCCACCAATCCGGCCCTTATGCAGCGCTACGAAAAGATCCTCGATGCGGTACATGTGGGCGGGGATAATATTCTGGGACAGGTAGCTCTTGAAGCTGCTTATACACAAGGGGATGTATGGCTCGACCAATTGCTGGAATACCTGGAAAAAAATTTTCAGGCTTTATGCTCCGTTTTAAATGAGGACTTACCGGAGTTGCTTATCTCACCCCTGGAGGCAACCTACCTTGCCTGGCTCGATTTTTCCTTTTTAGAGCTTGACGATAAGGGACTCAATGACTTTATTATACATCATGCCGGACTCGGTTTGAGCGATGGTCCCATGTTTGGACCGGGCGGATCCCAACACCAGCGTTTGAATCTGGCCACTCCCAGAAAGATCCTGATGGAGGGAGCAGAGCGATTGGCCGCTGCTGTACGAGGGGCTTAATCTTTTTGTATATTTAGATGATAAAGGGACATTGAACTGTTTGAAGATGAAGGTGAGGCTTTCTTTCACATTTAAGATTCTGTTGCCATATCTGGTACTTACACTTATTTTTTTTCTGATTTTTCTGGGAGTGTTTCGAAAGGGGCATTCGGGGGTTGTGAGTTTATCACTTGCAGGCATGGTGGGATCGCTTTTATTCGGTATCGTTCATCTTTATTGGCTGAAGAAACCGCTTCGTCGGATCAGTCGACTGGTGACTCATCTTACCCGGGGAAGCTTTCCAAGCTTCATTGCTTCAAAGGCAAGGGATGAGATTGGCGAACTGGAGAGGAGCCTGGAGCAACATGTTTCCAATCTTAAGGATATAGCAGCATTTTCAAGATCAATGGCCAGGGGGAATTTCACCGAAAACTATGAGAAATTGAGCACTGAGGATGAACTGGGGGATGCGCTGGACAGGCTGAAAATCAGCCTGATGGAATCCATAAAGGAATCGGAAGTTCGACGACGCGAGGAGGAGAGTCATACCTGGTCTGCACAGGGACTTGCCAAATTCTCATCTCTCTTCAGAGATTCAGAAGATAATCTTAAAGACCTTTCCACATTGCTGATGAAGGAATTGGTGAGTTATACGGAAGCTGATGTGGGGGCGCTTTTTATTACCAGGGACGAGGGCGAAGGAGATCTTTACCTGGAAGTTTCGGGTAGCTACGCTTATGACCGGGAAAAGCAAATCGATCGTTCATTCAGATTCGGAGAGGGACTTGTAGGACGGGCTGCCGTTGAGAAGGAGTTAATCTATGTAAGTGATCTGCCTCCAGACTATATGAAAATTCGTTCCGGTCTCGGTGAGGATGCCCCTTCATCCATTCTCCTTGTTCCAGTCATACTGGACCAACAGGTTCTGGGAATATTGGAGCTGGCTTCCCTGGGAGAGATGCCAGGCCACCAGATCGATTTTATCAGACAGCTGGCAGATGCACTTGCCACTACGCTGGCCAAGGTCAAAGCCAACCTGCAAAACAGGAGACTGTTTGAGCAGACCAAAAAACAGGCTGAGGCGCTTGCCTCACAGGAAAAGGTGTTCAAGGAAAATATGGTGCAACTCGAGAAAGCTCTTGAAAGTTCATTAGCCAAAGAAGCAGAACTTCAAAAAGAGATAGAGAAACTTCGCAAAGGTTTATCCTGATTCTCCCTTATCATTTTGTCAGCCGCTCAGAGGCAATAATGACAAAATGACACCCTAAATAAGCACGTAAATGACAGAATGTCAGTATTTTATCCTGTTTGTGGGATTGGTACAGGAATTGACCTGTGATGATCAATGATTTTAAATATAAACATGAACTAAAATAGGAGGAAGAAAAATGTTAGCAAGAATCAACAGATCTTATGTTCCCGCTTATTGGGATGATTTTTTCAACGACAAGTTTTTCAATCAACTTAAAAATACTGGTTCTGGCGAAAGCCGTCTGGCAGTGAATATATCTGAGGATGACAAGGGCTACACCATTGAGCTGGCTGTTCCCGGAATCGCCAAAGACAAATTTAATCTGGAGATTGAAAATGATGTACTGACTCTTTCATCAGAGCAAAATGAGATCAAAGATGAACAGAAGCAGAATTATCTGCGCAGGGAATTTAATTATCAATCATTTAAGCGGAGCTTTGAGCTTCCTGAGACCATTGATCAGGAGCAAATCAATGCCACAATTGATACTGGTATTCTGACACTGAGCCTTCCCAAGAAAGAGGAAGAGATTCAGAAAGCTCCAAGGCAGATTGAAGTAAAGTAGTGCTTAGTGTTTAGTTAGCTTAGTTTTGAGGCAGAATCCGCTCAGGGTCCTGCCTTTTTTTTGAACTTCATTTTCCCCCAGGTCATTACAATTACACCAACAATGGTCACCAGTCCCCCAATCAGCTGTAGCATCTCGGGTAAAATGGATAAATAGATCAGGGAGCCTACCAGCACAAAGAGACTTCTTGTAGACTGGATAATCATAGTCCGGGAAGCTTCAATATATTTCAGTGCGGAATACTGGGCTAAGCCAGTCATAAATGGTCCCAGAAGTGAACCGATGGCCAGGTTCAGTGTTGCCGTTCCTGAAATGGCGAAGCTCTCCTGTCTGATAATCATGGCCGCTACGGCAAATACAAAAAGGAAAACCACCCTGTTCAGCGTTAGAATTCCGGGATGAATATCCTTGATCCTGCTCTTGGCAGTTATAATACTGATGGAGGAAAATATAGAAGAGACCAGGATCCATCCTGAGCCTTTCCCAAAGAATTCGGCAATGCTGGTATCCCGGGTATAGGTGATCAGAATAACCCCCGCAATGGTCAGGATGATGCCGATGGCCTCAACACTGTTGAATCGCTCTCCCAGGAAGCGAATACCCAGGATGGTTACAAAGATGGGGGTCAGATTGGAAAGAAAGGAAATTGTCGTGGGGTTATCAGCCAACTGAATGGCCAGAAACAACAGGCTGGCAGCACCCAATTCCAGAACTCCGATAATGACAAGGGTAATGTTTGAAGCTTTGCTCAGACCGGGAATCTTCTTAATTGTCCCGGTGATGATCAAAAAGGGGAGAATGTAGATCAGGGCAAATCCAAACCAGTAGAATTGAAACTGGTAGTAGTTCACTTCCAACAAAGCGGCTTTTGAGAAAACATATACATTGGCCATGCCCAGGGTGGCCAGAAATGCCAGCGAAATACCCTTAACAGTGGGATTAAGATTGGGGAATAAATCTTTCATAGGAATAAAAAAACCGGGGAAGTCCCCGGTCCTTTAACATTGTATGAGAATAAATGTTTAGAGTCTGGCTTTAATCTGTGCTGTTTCTGCTTCAAATCCTGGTTTCTCAAGCAGCGCAAACATATTCTTCTTGTAAGCTTCCACACCAGGTTGGTTAAATGGATTAACTCCCAGCATATACCCGCTTATTCCGCATGCATTCTCGAAAAAGTAAAGCAGTTGACCCAACCACCGGGCATTGAGAGCCGGAATGGAGATTCGTATGTTGGGAACCCCACCATCCAGATGGGCCAGGATGGTCCCCAGCTCTGCCATTTTATTCACATGATCAATGTTTTTCCCTTCCAGGTAATTCAGCTGGTCCAGATTGGCCGGATCGCCGGGGATGCTCACCAGGTGATCGGTCTTTTCCACACTGAGTACCGTTTCAAATAGGGTCCTTTCGCCTTCCTGGATGTACTGTCCCATGGAATGAAGGTCGGTGGAGTTATCCACAGCAGCTGGAAAAATACCCAGGCCCTCTTTTCCTTCGCTCTCCCCGAATAACTGCTTCCACCATTCAGAAACATAATGGAGCTTGTTCTGGTAATTTACCAGGAGTTCAATCTTCTTTCCCGAGCGGTAGAGGGCATTTCGGGTTGCTGCATACACAGCAGCTGGATTCTCTTCAAATGGTACGGAGGGATCACAGCGCTGACTCATCTCTTTGGCGCCCGACACAAGCTCTTTGATATTCACACCACAAATGGCCAGGGGGATGAGCCCCACCGGAGTAAATACAGAGAATCTTCCACCTACATTATCAGGAATCACATAGCTCCTGTAGCCTTCTTCATCGGCCAGTTGCCTGAGGGCCCCTTTGCTGGAGTCTGTCACTGCAACAATTCGGTCCCGGGCCTCCTCTAAGCCAACTTTCTTTTCCAGGTGGTTTTTCAAAATCCGGAAAGCAAGGGCTGGTTCGGTGGTGGTTCCTGACTTGGAGATGGCCACAATGGAGTAGCTATACTCTTCCAGCAGTTCCAGTAGCTCATGCATGTAGTCTTCGCCTATATTCTGCCCGGCAAATAACATATGGGGAGCCTTTTGCTCCTTCATCAGGTGCGAAAAATTGTGGACCAGGGCATCATTTACAGCTCGTGCACCAAGGTAGGATCCCCCGATTCCTACCACCACAAGAATGTCGGTTTTTTCTTTTAGTCCCGCTACTGCCTGCTCAATATCGTCAAGCTGCTGATCGCTTATCTCCTTGGGCAGGTGGAGCCATCCCAGGTAATCATTTCCCTGTCCATCACCCTTATATAGGGTGCCTTGTGCTTCTAAAGTCTCCAGAGAGAGTGCTTTGATCTCTTCAGAAGAAATGAATTGTTCCACTCTAGAAATATCCAGATTGATTTGTTCCATTGTCTTTGCTTGTTGCTTTTGCGGTTAAATATTGCGCAAAAGTAACTAAAAACTTGTTTGCATCTTCATTTGACTCATGAAGGATTTTTAGCTTACTTAAAAGTTAAATGAAACATCATGACCGAGATTGAAAAACTGGACAGAATTGCTATCGATGTCAGGTCACGGAAACTGCTCAACCAGCTCTTGGATGAGAATCCGGAATTCGATATTATACTGAGAAATTCAAAGAATGAAACCGAGGTGGTGGTGGGTGTTCGGGAGTGGATTGAGCGAACACTCAAGGACCGTGAGGACGCGTTCAGGTTTTATCATGCCAGACATTCAGGGGCTGAGCTATTTGACAGGCTGGAATGGCGCGATTATGCCATTATCCGGATCCTGGATTATATAGATCAGGCGGGCATTGAGTATCCGGACCTGAACCTGCGTGGAGAGATAGCAGTTAGCAATCCGCTTCGTCTGATCTGGCTGGCAGTCCACAAAGGAACCGGCGGAGCAAGGCCCGATTTTTTCTTTGATATGATCATGTTGTTCAGACAGCTCAGGGGGGAAAGTGAGCAACCGGTATACCTGCCCGAGCGTGTATCCGGATGGATGGATCGTTATCCATCGGGCCTGGATCCGCGAATAGTCAGGCTAAGGGAGGAAAACAAACAGAGGATCATTCGAATCCTTATGGAACAGATTGACGGTGGGGAGGTAAAAAGCCAGAGATATTTCTTTGAACCCGGGCTGGATCAATCCGGAAAGCTGAAAAAGATGGAGGAGTGGTGGCAGGATTACCGCTTCCACCTCCGTTTTGCTGTTCGCTCTCCGGAACTGCTTAATAAGATGCTTGATCACTCGCTGGATCCTGACACTATGAAGATCCTGAAGGATGCAGAAAAGGCCGGGATTCCTTTCTTTGTGAATCCCTACTATCTGTCCCTGCTTCATGTCAGGGTGCCCTATTTTGCTGTGGGAGCCGATCTGGCTATCAGGTATTATGTCCTGTACAGCAAGCAGCTTGTGGAAGAATTCGGGAACATCGTTGCCTGGGAGAAAGAGGACCAGGTGGAGCCCGGCTTGCCCAATGCCGCTGGCTGGTTGCTGCCCGAGGGCCATAACATTCACCGGCGTTACCCGGAGGTAGCTATCCTGATACCAGATACCATGGGAAGGGCCTGTGCCGGCCTGTGCTCATCATGCCAGCGCATGTATGATTTTCAGGGAGGAAGGCTCAACTTTGATCTGGATAAATTGGCTCCCGGGGAAAAGTGGGGTGAGAAGTTGAAAAAACTGATGACATATTTTGAAAAGGATGCCCAGTTGAGGGACATTCTGATTACCGGGGGTGACGGTCTGATGAGTTCTGATAAGTCCATCCGCCTCTTGCTGGATGAAATTTATGAGATGTCGCTCAGGAAAATTGCCAGGAATAAGTCCCTTCCAGATGGTCAGAAACTGGCAGAACTGGTCAGGATCAGAATCGGGACCCGATTACCGGTATACCTGCCGCAGCGGATAACCCCTAAGCTGGTTAATATCCTCAAAGAGTTTAAAGAGAAAGCCTCAGAAGCAGGAATAAAACAGTTTCTGATCCAGACACATTTTATGTCACCCATGGAGGTAAGCCCGGAGTCGGGCAAGGCTGTCAGAAGGTTGATTTCTGCAGGCTGGACCGTCACCAACCAGCTTGTATTTACAGCAGCGGCCTCCCGCAGGGGCCATTCGGCAAAACTTCGAATGGTTCTGAATGATATCGGGGTATTGCCCTATTATACTTTCGCCGTTAAAGGTTACATGGAGAATAATGCGGGGTTCACTCCCAATGCCCGCATCGTTCAGGAACAACTCGAGGAAAAGGTAGCAGGAAAGATCGCCCAGGAACATTATGATACGATCAGGAAGTTTCCCGAGGAGACCAGTATGATGGTGGAAAATATCCAGGCACTCAGAAAGTTTACCGGACTGCCTTTCCTGGCAACGGACCGAAATGTACTCAACCTTCCCGGGGTAGGGAAGAGCATGACATTCAGAGTCGTCGGCATTACCCGCTACGGGCGAAGGATCCTGGAGTTTGACCATGATAGTACCAGGCGGCACAGTCCCATCATTAAAAAAATGGGCAAGGTTATTATTATCGAGTCGAAATCGATCCACGAATACCTCAGGCAACTGGAGGACCTGGGTGAGGACAGAGAAGATTACAAAGGATTATACGGCTACTCACTGGGTCAGACCGAACAGCGCCATCCGGTATATGAATATCCCGAATATGCTGGTCAAATCACTGAAGAGATGACCAACCTCCAGATTTAGCCTGAGCAGTTCTGTGTAATATTATTATTTTTATCGCGCACTTTATCAAAACACCTTACCATGAAACGATTTCAATATCTGTTAGCTTTCTTATTTGTATTCGTTAGTATTCTACCTCTGCAGGCTCAAAAGAAGGGACTGGAATCCATCAATACATCCGACCTGAAAAGGCACATGCTCTTTCTGTCTTCCGATGAATTGGAGGGCCGTGACACCGGGGAACCCGGTTTGCAGATCGCAGCCCGCTATCTGGCTGTTCAGGCAGAATCACTGGGCCTCCAGCCCCTGGATAAGGATAAGGACTATATGCAATCCTATATCATTCAGGAGAAAGCATATGATCGTGAAAACAGTGGCATTACTATCACTGCGGCCGATAGTTCTGTGACAGAAAGCTCAGATCCTTTTTACATGTTCCCCTCTCCGGCTGGGGACCATACCATCATAGAAGGAGAGGTGGTATTTGCCGGTTATGGCATCAATTCGGAGGAGCATGACTATAACGATTTTGAGAATATTGATATTCAGGATAAGGTGGTTTTAATCATGAACCGGGCACCCATGAATGAGGAAGGGACCGAAGCGCAGTTTGATAATGCCAAATGGACAGACATGCAGAATTTCCAGTACAAGATGCAATACATCATGTCCCAGCAACCTAAAGCTGTGATGCTTGTGATGGACCCCAAGTCGGGAATGCAATCTATTGTAGATGTTAATCCGGCTGTTGCCAAATTCCTCAGTAAGTCGAGGGGCCTGAAAAAGGAAGATGAGAAATCGGCCGACAGTCCCGGGAACATGCCGGGAATGGTATTGATACATCGCCAGGTGGCCGATCAGTTGTTGGCTTCAGTTGGTAAAAACCTGAAAGACCTCCAGCTGGAGATAGACAAGAACCTGGCACCTCAGTCTTTTCTGCTGGAAGGGGCTAATGTGAAGATCGAACTGACCATGGAGACTAAAGATCTGGAAGTATTCAATGTATTTGGCCTGATAGAGGGGAGTGACCCGGTCTTGAAGAATGAAGTGGTGATCTACCTGGCGCATTACGACCATCTGGGTACCGATGGCTTAGGTGGAGTGTTTAATGGTGCCGATGATAATGCTTCTGGAACGGTTGCACTGCTTGAGATTGCTGAGGCTTTTATGATGGAAAAGAAGAATCCCGGCAGGAGTATTGGCATCCTCTGGGTATCTGCTGAAGAGATTGGCCTCTATGGCTCCCAGTACTTTGCAGACCATCCGCTGGTTGCCCGGGAAAACATAGCTGCTGCAATTAATCTGGATATGGTGGGACGCACCAAAACGAAAGAGGATGAGGCAAGCACCCGCTCCGGTCTGACTATTCAGGGGGGCGATTCGGTGAAGGTGATTGGCGGTTTGCAGAGCAAGGTATTGATGGAAATCAATGAGTCAACACTTGCAGAATCAGGACTGGTGGGGAACTACAAGTACAATAACCTGACCGATCCCAACCGCTATTTCTTCAGGAGTGACCATATTAGCTTTGCCCGTAAAGATATCCCGGTGCTTTTCTATTCTACAGGAACCCACCGCGATTATCATATGGTAGGTGATGTTGAGGAGTCCCTTGACTATGAGAAATTTTTAAAAATGACCCGCTTCTGTTACAAAGTGGGTCTGAATGTGGCTCAATACAGTGGCTCCATCAAGGTAGATAATCCCATGTCGAAGTGGTAGGGACTATAACGGCTGCAGATAGATATTTCTGAACTGCATGGGACCACCTTCCGACTGGAGTGCAATATTCCCTTCGGTGAGTGTCATGCCGGTTCCTTTGTTTTGCAAAATGCTATTTACATATAACTCCAGGATACCATCCTTGGAAGTGATATCATAGCTGTTCCATTCACCTGCGGGATTCTCACTGCTCTCCTCAAATTTTTGAATAGCAAGGTAGCGTCTCTCTTCGGAGGTGACCAGATAGGTGGAGTCTTTCACAGTGATAGCAGCTCCTTTGCCCATTAGAACGAAATCGCCTGCTTTACCATGCATTAACTGGGCTTCCACGCAATGGGGAAAGATGAGTTCCGGACCCTGAACGTTGAGCAGCACACCACTGTTGGAGGGCTCTTCGGTCCACCTCCACTCCAGGTGAAGCTTGTAGTTACTGTAGGACTCTTTGGTGCGGATATAACCAAAAGGATCCCCGATAGTATTCATAAGGCCATCTTCCACATAGAAGAGATCTTTGGGCTCTCCGTCTTCACTGTCTACGATGATGTTCCAGTTATCCAGGTCCTGCCCGTTAAAAAGTTCAATCTTCTTTTCTGTGCTGCAGGAGAGAACAACAAGGGAAAGTACAAGGAGGAGGGCTGACTTCAGTAATGTTTTCATGGGAATAGGATTTCAGTTTTTATAGAGTTAAGCTTAAGTAAGGTGCAAAATAAGGATATTTTTAATAGATCTCCGGAATAAAAGTCTGGTCCGATAAAGGAGGCCTTACATAACCTTCCATTGACATGGGAGGGAGATTGATCTTCTTATGCTTGATCTCCTGATAAGGGATCCTGGAGAGCAGATGGTGAATGGTATTGAGCCGGGCCCGTCTTTTATCGTCAGCGTTAACTACAAACCAGGGAGCTGTTTTGGTATCGGTGTAGGAGAACATCTCATCCTTGGCCTTACTATATTCGATCCAGCGGCTCCTGGATTCCAGGTCCATAGGACTAAATTTCCATCGTTTCAGCGGATCTCCGATCCGCTCACGGAAGCGGTGCTCCTGCTCTTCATCGCTTACCGAGAACCAGTATTTGATTACGATAATTCCTGAGTGAATCAGCATCTCCTCAAATCGTGGGCATGATCGAAGGAAATCCCAGTATTCTTCGTCCGTACAGAATCCCATCACATGCTCCACTCCGGCACGGTTGTACCAGCTACGGTCAAACAGAACGATTTCTCCTTCTGCAGGGAGGTGGGTCACATAGCGCTGAAAGTACCATTGGGTCTTTTCACGCTCTGTGGGTACTCCCAGGGCGACAACACGGCAAATTCTGGGATTCAGCCGCTGGGTGATCCGCTTGATAACTCCTCCCTTTCCGGCCGCATCGCGGCCTTCGAAAACAACAACAACGCGCAGATCCTTGGCCTTGACCCACTCATGTAGTTTTACCAACTCGAGCTGAAGGTGCTCCAGTTCCTTGAAATAGAATTTTTTGTTGAGCCTGCCCTTTGCAGTGGTATCTGCGGCGGCTGTAGATTTTTTGTGTTTGTTGCTTTTACTCATCTAGGGTGAGGGTATATAAGTAAAAATAGAACAAAATAGTATATGATTCAATTTAAACTAGAGAAGGCCATCTCTTTAAAGACAGCCTTCTCCTCCCATGAAAATTACTTGCTAAACTTAAGCTATTTTGCTTTTCGCGCCACTCGGGTGACCGAGGAGGCAATTAATTCGTTGTAATCGGCCTGTAACTGTGAAGCAGCTTCTTCTGAACCTTCCTGGGAGACCAGGGCATTCCACCAGCTAGCTCCATCCGGACTCCATTTCCCTTGCAGGTCGGCGGGTCCATTTGTAAGCTTCCAGGTAATAACCAGGTCATATTTTCCAGACTCAAACCAGTAGATTACCGGCGAAGAACTACCAGCTGCCTCTGAGGCTGTTTCAAATTTCTTTATCAATAATTTGGCTTCATTCTCAGTGCCGGGTTTATAATCGACCACAGTAATGGTGTGCCACATTACATCGGTGTTGACCGCCAGTATGGGCTCTTCAGGATGAGCTGAGAGAACTGCACTCAGGAACAGGGGGGTAATTACTGTGAAGAGTTTTTTCATAACAGGTGGGTTTAAGATTGTGCGCTTCTACTTAGACACAAGTTAAATAGAAATGTCCATCTTTCCTGTTAAGGAAAAGTTAAATACGGAAATGCAGTCGTCTAGAATTGTTTCGGAAAGTCGTTGGTGCCAAAAAGTCGGTCGCCAGCATCTCCAAGGCCAGGTATAATGTAGCCCTGTTCGTTGAGTCCATCGTCCAGAGCAGCCAGGAATATATGCACTTCCGGGTGATCTGTCCTGATCCGCTCAAGCCCTTCGGGAGCACCCACGATACAGACTAGCTTAAGATCGCTTGCACCTTCACTTTTCAATTTATCAAGGGTAGCACTGGCACTGCCTCCGGTGGCCAGCATGGGATCAAGAACAAGGACCACTGCTTTTTTCATTCGATAGGGAAATTTAGCATAATAGCTTGTTGGTTCAAGCGTTTCATGGTCTCGGTACATGCCCACATGGCCGATTTTAGCAGTGGGGATTAAACTTGTGATTCCGTGCACCATTCCAAGTCCGGCCCGTAGTACTGGTATGAGTACGATATCTCTGGAGAGTTCATAGGTCACACATCGCATCATCGGGGTCTCGGTTTCCGTTTTACGTACGGGGATATCCCTTGTAATCTCATAGGCCATCAGCCCGGCTATCTCATTGACATTTTCGCGAAATTCCTTGGTCCCAGTATCTTTGTTCCTTATCAGGGTCAGTTTATGCTGAATCAGGGGGTGATCGATGAGGTGGTACATGGGATCTTCTATTTAAAAACTGAGGGATCTGTTTCTCTTTCATCTCCCTTGAACGCTGCCACAAAAGCTTGTTTAAAGCCGGAATTCAAGCATTGAATCCTGAATGCATTGGCTTCTTCTAGCGTACCGAATTCTCCAACCGTAATCCTGTAGGAACCCAAATAAAAATATTCATAGGTTTTGTAACTCTTTCCATCAATCAATACGCTTGGAAAGCTGTTTTCATACAGGCTGGAAATGATCTGGACCCTGAATACCACAGGATTCTGGTCAGCAGCTATTGTGGGTTCCGGTATCGTTTCAGGTTCAGGCGAAGTTTCGGATTCTGTTTGTGGACGAACTGCTGCCTGAGATGCAGAATTGGCCATCCCTTGCATGATCACAGCAAGATCTCTGGCATAGCCTTCATCAATTCCGGCAGCATCAAGGGCCTCTTCGTTAAGGTTTATCAAAATGGACATGCCCTTTGATTCTGACGGCCAGGTCCTGGAGAATAGTGCCACCTGTTTCTGAGGATGAACAGAAAAACCCAGTTCGTTCTGCGGACTGTTGATTGTTTCTCCAAGGTTCTGCGGCAATCCCCAATCCGTTCCATTAAAGGGACAGATATAGATATCAAATCCCCCATAGCCTGAATGACCAGTGGATGAGAACCAGAGGTTGTTCATCCTATCCAGAAAGGGGAACCATTCGTGGCCGCTGGAATTGATTGATTCTCCAAGGTTCAGAGCCTTAGACCAGCCATCCGCAGTACGTCGGCTAACAAAAAGATCCAGCCCTCCACTGGTAGGCAGGCGGTCTGATGAGAAGACCATCAAGGAATCCTCTGATGAGATTGCAGGATGGAGATTTCGGGAAGGATCGCCCGAAAAAGTAAGCTCACTAGGGCCGGATACCTGATCATTCTCAATAGACATTTCAAATATCTGTTCCATATATGCCTGTTCAGCTCCCATTACAGGTTGGGTATAGTATCCCTTGCTATAGTTGCCAGAAAAAGAGAGTGCTGCAGGGGAGCAGAAAAAATCTTCATTGTTAAAAAGCGGCCGACTGTATGTTGGATCGGGCCTGTCCATGGGCACCAGATAAAGGCTCTCTTCTCCTGATTTCAGGAAAACAATAGCATCCTGATAGAAGGCTACATCGTAGCAGGTGCCGGTTTGTTGCAGATCCAGGGTTTCAAATAGCAGCCATTCACCGGGTTGCAATGCAATCTTCCCGGAATTATGAAAACAGGGATCCAGCCCCAGGAAGAGTGAGCTAACTGTAAGCAGATAGGATGTAAGCAAATTCATTTGAACAATATGATTTGTATTCAGTTATCTGAGTTATACTGACACTATGATCAAAGATATATGATTTTATAATTACCTAAAGATTTAATTGTTATCGAAGTGAATTTTTTATTCATACCGCTTTTCCCTAAATTGTAACGTTTGAACGTCAATTAAATACAAAATTAAAACCTTCGACCATGAAAAAGGCAATGTATCGACATTTAAGGTTATTTGTAATCGGATTTTTAAGCACTATTTTGATTGGGATTTCAGGATGCAATACCACTCAAAAGAAGCAGGATAATGGAACTTCGAAAGCACCGAAAGACGTCCCCCCTGAGGAGTTAGTTGAGGATCTTTCAGGTTATCCAATTCCGACTTCCTATGACATTACAACACATATATACCAGGCGCAAGCGCCTTATCAAGTATCCCTTCCTAATGGTTCTGAAAAAGCTGGACATTATATCACACAACGCGATAAAGTGCTCAACCTGGGTGTATATGCAACTGATCTTTGCTACGCAACCACCTATAAGATGAAGCAGGGAACCATGAATTACCTGGAGGCTTCCAAAGTCCTGATTGAGGATCTGGGCATTTCCAGCACCTTCAACATCACCTATGCTGAGAGGATAGAGCAAAATATTGATAATCGTGATTCTTTGATTGCTGTTGTAAGCGAATCCTTTGATGATACGTGGAACTACCTTGTTGAAAATCAGCAGGATGTTCTGGCCCGTTTGGTTGTATGTGGAAGCTGGATAGAGGGTGTATATATTACCGCCAACGTGGCCTTGAAAGCCCTTGACAATACAAGCATTCTTGAGGCGCTGGCAAAGCAAAAGACTTCCCTGTATGAGTTGGTGAACCTGCTCGAGTCAGTTAAAGATGTAGAGGAAGTTAGCGATTTGTATAAGGGATTGTCAGATATTAAGGAATTCTATGAGGGGGTTGGCGATATCATGACCGACGAACAACTGAAAATCCTTGCAGAAAAGATTGGCACCCTTCGCAATGGCATCGTCTAGTACAGCACCGTCTCGGGCTTGTAAAACCCGGGATCTACTTCCTTTAAGCAAAGTCATTTGAATAAGATGATTCGTATTGTGTTGTTATCGTAGTGAAATTTTTTATTCACTCCACTTTTTGCTAAATTGTAACGCTTGAAAACCTAATTAGCACGAAATTAATTTCCTTGACCATGAAAAAGGCAATGAATCAACAACTAAGATTATATGTAATCGGATTGCTAACCACTACTTTAGTTCTGTTTACAGGATGTAATACCACCCAGAAGAAGCAAGATATTGGAATACCGGAAATTGCAGACATCGCTCCCAGGGAGGATGTTGTGACAGACCTTTCAGGTTATCCGGTTCCCACCTCCTATGATATTACAAAATATATTTATCAGGCAGGAGCGCCTTATATTTTATCCCTTTCCAATGGTCCGGAAAAAGCCGGAGAGTATATCACACAGCGCGATAAGGTTCTGAACCTTGGGGTATATGCAGCGGATCTTTGCTATGCAACCACCTATATGATGAAGCAGGGAACTATGAATTACCTGGAGGCTTCCAAAATCCTGATCGAAGATCTTGGTATTTCAACAACCTTTAACATTACCTATGCAGAGCGGATAGAGCAAAATATTGATGATCGTGATTCTTTGATTGCAGTGGTAACCGAATCATTTGATGACACATGGAATTACCTTGTTGAAAATCAGCAGGATGTTCTGGCTCGCCTGGTTGTATGTGGAAGCTGGATAGAGGGAGTTTATATTACTACCAATGTGGCCTTAAAAGCCATTGACAATACTGCTTTTCTTGAAGCGCTTGCAAAGCAAAAGAAATCCTTGAATGAGTTGGTGGGCTTGCTCGAAGCGGTAAAAGATGTGCCAGAGGTAAGCGATTTATACAAAGGTCTGTCTGATATTCAAGAATTCTATGTGGGGGTTGGCGAAATCATGACCAATGAGCAGCTGAAAATTCTGGAAGGAAAGATCGGCGCCCTGCGCAATAGCATCGTCTAGCCAAGAATCGGCCGGTAGAGGCTGACACACATAATGAAAGAGGCCGTATTAAATGCGCTGTTACAGCTATTTGCAATAATAGCCAATGTATCAGAGGATGGTGTTTCTTTCAAAGCCAGGTCCATTGTAAAGACTTTTCTCAGGCAACACCTGAAAACCAACCTGATTAACAAGTATCTGGTTGTATTCGATAATTACCTGGAAATTCACCATCCAATTCTGTTCGGTGGTGGTATTACGCATCACAGGCAGACCCTGAGTGACTCGGAGAAACTAAAATGTATTACTGAGGAGATTAACAGGGACCTCTTACAGAGAGAAAAATTCATTGTTTTTCTGAGGCTGGTGGAGTTTATCAACGAAGATGATGTGATGACCAACAAGGAGCTTGCCTTTATCAGGACGGTTGCCGATTCATTCAACATTTCCAGAAGGGAGCATGATAACACCAAGAATTTTGTATTGAATGCCTGCGAAGCCATTGACAAAGAGCGAATCATGGTCATCGACAGTAAGAAATTGCCCTATGTTGAAGGAATCAGGCATTTGAGGGAGAAGGAGCTGGAGGGGAGGATCGCCATTCTGCACCATTCCAGTACTGATACCTATGTGTTTCGCTACCTGGGTGAGATGAATTTGTTTCTAAACGGACAACCCATTATTCAGGACCGGATCGAGCTATTGGAACATGGATCCCTGATTACCGGGTCGCTGATCAGTCCGGTCTATTACAGTGATATTTCCGGGAAGTTCCATCATGCTAAGGAGGTCGCAAAAATATCTTTTCTGGCGAAGAATATTGAGTACCGATTCAAAAACAGTACAAATGGGATCAAAAAATTCAACTTCAGTAAAGAGTCGGGCAACCTGATCGGAATCATGGGAGGAAGCGGGGCTGGAAAGTCAACTCTGCTTAATATACTGTGTGGAAAGCTGAAACCACAGGCGGGAAAGATTACAATCAATGGCTACGATATTCACAAAGAGGAGTCAGAGATTGAAGGAATCATTGGTTTTGTTCCCCAGGATGATCTACTGCTCGAAGAGCTTAGTGTATTTACGAATCTCTATCTGAATGCAAAACTCTGTCTGAGCAATCTTTCTGAAGCCGAGTTGCTTAGTAGGGTCAACCAGGTTCTTCTGGATCTTGATCTGGAGGAGATCAAAGACCTGAAGGTAGGGAATCCATTGAAGAAATTTATAAGTGGCGGGCAAAGGAAGAGGCTCAACATCGCCCTGGAACTGATCAGGGAGCCTGCGGTGTTGTTTGTGGATGAGCCTACCTCGGGACTCTCTTCCAGTGGATCGGAGAAGGTGATGTTACTTCTGAAGGAGCAGGCGCTGAAAGGAAAGCTGGTGATTGTCAATATCCATCAGCCCTATTCGGATATTTATAAGTTATTTGATAGATTCTTGGTCCTTGATAAGGAGGGACACATAATTTACAAAGGAAATCCCATTGATGCCATCACCTATTTCAAGGAGCTCAGCAACTATGTTAATGCTGATATTGGACATTGTGTGACGTGTGGGAATGTGATGCCAGAGCAGATCTTGAAGATGGTTGAGGCCAAGCAGATTGATGAGTATGGCAAAGTTACAAGCGAACGAAAGGTATCGCCCGAGGAGTGGTACGATATTTACATGGACAGGATTGAGTCAAGGCAGAAGATCAAAAGCAAAAAGAAAGTGTTGCCCAGGCGGGATTTTCATATTCCCGGCGCCTTTCAACAATTCACTATTTTTTTCCAACGAAATATACTCCGCAAGTTGACTAACCGGCAGAACCTCCTGATCACCTTACTCGAAGCACCTTTGCTGGCATTGATTTGTACCTGGTTCATCCGTTCTACAAATGATTTGTTGCCCTCGGCCAGCTATATTTTCAGGGAAAACGTGAACCTTCCGGTATATATGTTTATCGGGGTCATCGTCTCCATGTTCATGGGATTGCTGGTAAGTGTTAAGGAGATCTTCCTGGATCGCAAGATCCAGGAAAGAGAGTCCTTCCTACGTCTTAGTCGTGTTAGTTACCTGAATTCAAAAATCCTTGTATTGTTTATTATCTCAGCAATACAGACATTAACATTTGTGCTGGTTGGAAATTCGATTCTGGAAATTCGGGGGATGTATTTTCACTACTGGGCCATCTTCTTCACGGTGTCGTGCCTGGCCAATGTGATTGGCTTGAATATTTCGGCCGGACTCAATTCGATGATTGCAGGCTATATCGTGATCCCGTTCATTGTTGTTCCCCAATTATTGTTCAGTGGGGTGATGATCCCTTTTGACAGGCTGAACAATTTGTATAATAATCCTGAATATGTCCCAATAATTGGTGAATTAATGCCTTCACGCTGGGCCTATGAGGCTGTGGCCGTCCACCAGTTCAAGGGAAACAGGTATACCAGAGAGTTTTTTGAAATTGACCAGGACAGAGCCAATGCGTCTTACGAGGCCATCCGGATCCAGGAAATCCAACTGAGACTCGAAGACATCAGGTATAAATCCTCAAGTGGTAAGGTTCCTGAATCCTGTGAAGCAGATTTGGAACTGATCCAAAATGAGTTAAACGATTTAAGCAAAACGACTTTGGTGGCTTCGTTTGGATCTCCGGAAGGCTTTACTCGCTCCGGGTTTAATGAGACGGTTTATAAGACAGCAACAGACTCGCTGAACCGGGTAAGCCAGATTTATAGATGGATGAAAAGAGAAGCGGACCAGCAAAGGGAACGACGAGTTTCCACCATGGTTAAAAACTGGGGAGGGGAGGATGCTTATGTGCAGATGAAAGAGAACTATACCAATAAAAGACTGGAGGAACTACTTGTTGTAAAAGGCCGGTTCCAGTTCATACGGGAATGGGACAGTCATCTGGTCCGTAATACTGCACCAGTATACCAGGTGCCCCGCTCCAGGATTGGCAGGGCTCATCTGTTTTCGCCTGTAAAAAGATTGGGCCCCTTCTCCATCGATACATACTGGTTTAACCTGGGGGTCATCTGGCTGTCGGTCCTGGTGTTATATTTATTCCTGCTTTACGATCTCCTGCGAAAATTTGTTAACTGGAACCAGATACGAAAACTGCGCAAAAACAGCTAGTGTTTGCTTCGTATATCCTTTTTTACTATTCTTACTAAATCAAGACGTACTCATCTAAAAATGATACCATGAAAAAACAACTTGTTCTTCTCCTTGCAATTGGCATTCTTTTCATAAG
>Ga0164313_10001727_pt1 | contig 19450 bp, 23 predicted proteins | sample GuaBasSedimGuay4_FD_113735 | JGI IMG/M metagenome (GOLD analysis project Ga0164313, IMG submission 113735) | Subseafloor sediment microbial communities from Guaymas Basin, Gulf of California, Mexico - Guay4, Core 4569-4, 0-3 cm | ecosystem: Environmental > Aquatic > Marine > Hydrothermal vents... | reverse complement strand
TTAATTAATGCTACAGAGAATGCTGATTTAAGAATTGCCCATTATTTCCCAAGTTTTGCTTATGGTGGCGAAATTGAAGTTCAGCCTGGTGTTCATAATATTGAGATTGTATACAAAGATAGAAATAATAGAACAATTGCTACAGATAAATTTGATAATTACAACGTTTCAAAAAATAAAAACATAGACCTATTAGAAACAGTATTTTTAAAATAATTAACTAACATGAGGAAATTATGAAAAAGAACATGCTTTTAATTTTTACGGCTTTAACAGTATCATTATTATTTATTTCATGTGGTGGCTCAAAATCTCTTTCAGAAACAGATACTGGTGATATTCCAGCATGGTATTTAACTACTCCAACTGCTGAGAATTATATTTATGAAGCCGCTTCAGCAACTTCCCGAGATATGGATTTAGCATTAAACAAAGCTGAGACAGAAGGGAGAGCAAAAATTGGTAGAACAATGGAAGTCAAAATTAATTCCATGCAAAAGAAATTTGAAGAAGAAGTTGGCCAGGGTGAAAACTCTGAGTTCCTTTCCCAGTTCACACAAGCTACGAAAGCAATAGTTTCAACAGAGCTTACTGGTAGTCGGGTTAAAGAGAAAAAGTTCGTACAAGATGGTTCAAATTGGAGAGTATATGTTTTAATGGAATATCCAATTGGTTCTGCTCAAGTAGCTTTCCTAAATAAAATTAAATCAAACGATGCACTTTATACTCGTTTCCGCTCATCCGATGCAATGAAAGAGATGGAAGCAGATGTGGAAAAATACGAAGAGTGGAAAAAGAACAATTAATTTGGTTATTTAATTTTAAGGCGAGAATTTCACCTCGCCTTTAATTTCCAATTATTGTTTAAATTAAATCATATATTCATTTGCAAACAGATACTTTTTAAGTGATATAAATATAAATTGATTCTATCAACTTCATTTAGAGGATATAATGAAATTAAAAATTATTTTATTGATCTTGCTTGCAATTATGACTTTTACATTTTGCGACTCTGATTCAGATAGTATTGTTGGCTCAGTAGAAGATATTGAAATTAATAATGTCTCATTTATTGTTGATTCAACTTACGAAGAGTCTTCAGTGTTGTATGCAACAGGTAGAGCAACGAATTTAGGGACTAAAAATATCATGTCTCCATGGTATGTTGAAGCACAGTTTTATACTAATTCGACATATTCCACTAAACTTGGAGGTAATTCTAAAGAAATAAAAGTACCATTAGAACCCTATCAATCAACGTTTTGGACAATAACTTTTTCATCTTCAACAATAGACGTTAATCTGTATCCAAATTTTAGAGTAAGTGATCTGCGTGCGATTTATAAAGAGTAATGTTTTACCGTATCGAGGAATGGTCCTCGACAGCTGTGCAAGTTTCCAATAAACTTAATTACTAAGAAACCCAACCCAGTACTCTGGATTGGGTTTCCTTTTATGTAATCTTTTGTGAACGATGATTATCGTTCACTACAAATAATAATCAATCAGCCGTTTTATATATAATACATGTAACAGTTTTATCATCACCGCCCATGTTTATTGTCATTCCATATGGACGTTCTTCTGAGAGTGTAATTTGAGCATCACCTGCTTTTCCAGTAAGCTGCTGCCAAATTGTAACAGCTTGATGAACTCCAGTAGCACCAACTGGATGCCCCCAACCAATGAGACCACCTGTAGTATTGAATGGAACTTCGCCATCGTGAGCTGTGTTCCCTTTTAATACATAATCTGGACCTTTACCTGGCTTTGCAAATCCAATTGCTTCTGTGGACATTATACCAGCAATTGAGAAGCAATCATGTGTCTCAACAGTTCCAATTTGTTCTTTAGTTATTCCAGCTTTTTCTAATGCAAATTTAACTGCTTTCTCTGTAGTGATGAGCCTTGTTGGGTCTTCTGGTTGTGTTGTAATATCATCTTCGGCTTGAGCAAAACCAAGGACTTCAATTGCATCTTTTTTATCAATTCCACATCTTTTTAATCCATCTTCTGTCATAATAGCTAATGCAGATGCGGCATCAGATACTTTTGAACAATCAAATACTGTCAGATCATCAACAAAGACTTTCCCATTTGGTTCTATATTAGCTGTTGTTTCAAGCTCAGAGTCTGAGTTATGATATTCTTGTGCAGTAGGATCCAAGCGTGCATTTTCGATAGCATTTTTATACCATCTAACCATTGCACTTCTTGTCTCTTCCCTTCCAAACTTTTCGTAATACGCACTGGCTCTATCACTAAACTGTCCAGGGAAGAAATGAGCATGACCATCTTTTCTATCTTTCCACCAACCGGCTGTTGCGAGTATATCGGCACCGTAAACAGCTTTCACTGTATTCTGAACTTCGAAGCCAAGAGTTAATATTACATCGCTCTCTTCTGATAGAAGAAATTTAATTCCAGTTGCAAGAGCCATTCCACCAGATCCGCAAGCGCCTTCGACTCTTGTTGAAGGTTTATATTTTAATTTTTTATCAATGTAGGGAGCGTATCCGGGAAGATTGGCTTGCTTATTATATTGCGATGCATTGAAATTACTAATTACAGTTTCATCCACATTTTGTGCTCCGCCAATAATTTTCAATGTAGCTTCACCAGCTTCTTTTATGTAATGTTCTAAGTCAGGTCTTGGCTTTTTTGGATGAAATTCTTTTCTGCCTGAACCAAGCGAAATAGTATTATACCCTGCGGTAATATAAATTTTCTTTCTCATTTTAATTCCTCCCAAGGTAAAAAGTCATTAATCGGTCCATAACTATGGAAGAATCCTGTTAGCATTACATCATTAACATCTTTTTCGGTTTTAGCTACTTTCTGACTAACTAATTTCAATCCGATAGCTCTTGTTGCCTTCATATAATCTTTAGCTATTGTTGCTCCTAAAGTATCAAGTGAATTTAGATTGTTAAAGTAGTTAGTCAACAACTCTTTTCTATCCTTAATTTTAATAATATCTTTCCATACAATATGGTTTTTTGGCACTCCTCCAATTAAACTATCCATTTTATCTGAGATAGTATTGACCTCAACATATTTACTATTGTTAAAGTCATAAATTGCAGAGATTCTTCCTTTTTCATATTTCATAAACCCATCTTTTTGAGAGCCGTCAGAATTCTGACCTCCTTTAACTTCTCTATCAAATAGTTGATCCAATAAATCACTATGCAAATCTTCATTATCAAAATATGGATTCATCACAGCCATTATATATTTACATACGTCTATACCAACGTAATCGACAAGTTGGAAAATTCCCATTGGACGAACCATATAATCTTGTGAAACTTTATTTACAATGTAAAGAGCCTCAGCAAATCCAAACTCCAGTTTCAAATCATTCAATAATTTTATTCCATAAAGTGCATCTCTCATGAAATGTCCATTCCCAATAAATCCCGCTACATCATTGGAGTGAACAATAAATTTACGCAATCTTTTAGCGTATTCAAGTGCAAATTCACTTAGTTCCGGAATTGTCTCTTTCCCACTAATCAACTCAACTAACTTTTGAATTGCAGGTGGATTATAAAAATGGAATCCTATTATTCTCCCCTCCAGTTCTGTATTTTCATTTAAGTAACTAATTGGGACGGATGAAGTGTTTGTGAAATACCATGGAGATGTATCACTGTTCTTTTCAATCTGTTTGAATAATTTAATTTTCAATTGTGGGTTTTCATTAACTGCTTCAAAAATTACATTTGAATTATAGGTGTTTTCTAATCTTGTTGAAGGACGAATTACTGAGAGTACTTTTGCAATATAATCATCAATTATTTCATCGTTGTAAATCAAGCTCCTGTTCTCAGAATAGATGTCACGTAAAAAAACTATTTTCTTCTCAGCAATTTTACGAGCTTGTATTCTCACATAATCAACTAATCCATCTAGCGCTTTATCCGAAACATCAATTGCATTAAGAATAAATGTAAATTTTTCATTCTCTTTTTTGAAACTTAAATCAGCCATTTCAATAGCAGTAAGGAGTAATATTCCACTCCCCATTTTACCCCCTGCACCTAGAATACTTACTTTGGATAGACGCTCATCGTAAATCATAAAATTTCCTTTTAAAAATTAAGATGAAAAAAAATAGCTTTTTCTTACTAGAAAGACAAGGGAAATTGGGGGTAATGTCAGATATGAGACAATAGATATTAGAATTTAGAGCGAAATATATTTCAATCATCTAACATATTAATTCATTTTCTAAAACTAAGAATTTACTTCAAAGGATAAACAGCATTTTAGTTTGCCACAGGGACCACTGTGTTTTGTTAAAAATGAAGTAAGGTTTTGATCATTTGCAATTTGTGTAGTAACCTTTTTGAAACTGCTAATAAAACTTGTACAGCAGTATTCTCTGCCACATGAACCTAGACCTCCAACCATTTTAGCCTCATCTCTAACACCAATTTGTCGAAGTTCAATTCTGGTTTTAAATTCAGTAGCAAGTTCTTTAACTAACTGACGGAAATCAACTCTTCCATCTGCTGTGTAATAAAAATAAAGTTTCTTTCTGTCGAATTGATAGTGGATGTCAACTAACTTCATTTCCAAATTGTGCTTTGCAATTGATATTAGAAAAAATTCTTTTGCAGATTTTTCGTCATCTAAGTTAGCTTGATAATGTTTTAAATCTTCTTCGTTAAGTTTTCGAAGAATTTTGGGTAATTCTTCCCCATTTAATCCTAAGCGCTGTCGTTTATATTTAGCAACTTCTTCCGTCTCTGTTATTATTGCTACTTCAGTCCCCTCTTGCAATCTAATTAAAATTAGATCTTTAGTGTTCAATTCTAAATCGTTACCATTCGTATGACAGAAATGTTTGCCAACTAATCCTTTACTATTAGCTTCAATGATTTTTCTCTCATCAATCTTGGTCTCATCACTCAAATCAATACCGCATTCCTCACAAGGTGTATTATCTAGCTGAAGTTTATTAATATCATCTAAGATTTTCTTCTTGAAAAGATTGTTATATGTAGTGTCGAGATTTGAAACAATCGAATTCAATTCACTACTTTTTATAAATGATAAATCTATATTATACATTACGTATTACCTTTTTGAAATTGCACTAATCTTAAATATAAGGTTCAAGATCAAGAGATTCAAGTTTATGTTTCTATCAATTTCATTTCTTATACTGGTTAATGAAAAAACAATTTGATCAAGTTGAGCATAATTAAATTTGGAAATAAATTTTTGAATAGTATCTTCATACTTTTTAAATCGAATATTTTCATTTCCAATTTTCATTTTTTGAACATCAATAAACCAATCAATAAATAACTGAATAATTATAGGGACAACAAGTTTTGATTTATCGTCTATTATATTATTGAATAACTTAATAGCTGTGTTATATCTGCGTCCAAGAGAATATCTCAAAATATTTATCGAAGTTTCTAGAAGCTCTTCAAATCCATATTCTAAAAATTTAAAAACGTTATAAACCGAACCATCCGCAAATGGAATAACTTGCTGAGCCAAGATTGGATCAATATTAAATTTACTGATTAGAATATCATTTAGATCACTATCCTGCAGAGAAGCAAATTGTATTTGCCAGCATCTCGATTTGATTGTAGATAATAAAATCTCAGGTTTATCTGAAATTAGAATAAATATTACACCTTTAGGAGGTTCCTCAAGACTTTTAAGTAAAGCATTTTGAGCCTCTTTACTCATAAGATGAGCATCTTCGATCAGAATTAATCTGTGCGGTAGTTCATCAAAATTAATTGATAGAGATCTTTTAAGATCTCTGATGCTGTTAATTTTAATATTGTTGGCCCCATCAATTGAAATTTCATAAAAACTATTTTCTGATTTTTTACGAATCTCATCTTTAATAGTTTCAATATCGTTACTACTTATTTTTTTTAATGGGAAATCATCTGGTGTTTCACCTTTTCCACGAGGGAGAGGAATTATATATTTCACTACAGGTTCTTCAAGCTTCTCAATTTTTGTATTAAAATCCTTATCTGGAAGATCTTGTTTTAATAATTCTTTAATAAATTGTCTTGCTGCAAAATGTTGCCCAACATTTCTAGGACCAGTAAATAACAATGCATGTGGAATCTGTTCTGTGGTTACAAACTTATTGAGAATTTCAACTACTTTATCTTGTCCAGTAATTGAATTCAAGTGGTTAGGCATATCTAAATGTACTCACCGTCATCATCCAAGAAAAGAAAATCTTCATCTGTTGGATAATCAGGCCAAACATCTTCAATTGTTTCAAATAACACAATTTCATCTTCTGAACTATCATCTATATTAACTAACTCTTGTAAATTATATATTACTTCGCGCGGTGCTCCAATTCTATCTGCATAATCGATAAGTTCTTCTTTTGTGGCTGGCCATGGTGCATCATCAAGATAAGAAGCCAATTCAATCGTCCAAATCATAAAGTATTATTCCTTTTTTAAATTCTGAGCTATTTCAAATATTTTAATATCATCAAAAATAAAGTTACGAGGATTTAAAGCTATTCCATTGTGTCTAATTTCATAATGTAAGTGTGGACCTGTAGAAAGACCAGAGTTTCCAGTCAAACCAATTAATTCGCCTCTTTTAACTTTTTGACCTTTTTTAACTTTGTATTTATTAAGATGTGCAAAACGAGTTTTATATCCAAATCCATGATTAATAATGATCATTTTTCCAAAACCACCATTTCTTCCAATGTACTCAATTGTTCCTCCACCAGGAGCATATATCGGTGTATTGTAATAAGTCAAAAAGTCAACACCATTGTGTATTCTTTTAATTTTAAGAATTGGGTGTCTTCTCATTCCAAACCTATCTCCAAAGTTTCCAGTGGTTGGTTTAACTGCTGGAAGAGCATCATAAAGTTCACTGTTTGTAAGAAATGTATTTTTTATTTCAGAATAATTATCATTTTCTAATTTTATTTTCATTTCAATAGATTCAACATAATTGTCGATAGATGAAATCATTTCATTTGCTTCTAGACTTTTAGAATAATCCAATACACTACTGAATATAGAACCACCAGTACCTGTATTTTTTTCATCATCAGTAATTGGTTCCAAATTATTTTGAATTCTTAAATCATTGTTCGTTTCTGCTAATGTTACAAGTTGGGTATTAAATTCTTCAAGTTTATCAACTACTTTTGATAATTCTGTTTTTAGTGAACCATTCTCACTTTGCAGTGAAGTTAATTGCGAATGAGGATTTAGAGTGGAGTTTAGAACAAAATAGATTCCAAAAATAAGGAATGATGCTACAAGAGTCGATAGAGTGAGAATTGATATGAATTTCCTATGAGATTTCTCAATCTCTACAAATTTCAATTTGCTTTTCGAAAAATAATAATATTTTTTCATGTCATTTTTTGTTCTCGATTTATCGAGAGACTACCATTTTATTAATAAAAATACAATATATTTATCTACTATTTAACACCTAATAGTTCTAGGTTAATATTTCATCAGTAGACTAAATCAAAATATTATATTTCGGAGCGAAATTACAAAAATCAATCATTTTTGTCAATGGAAATATAATATTTTTTTTTATTCAAAATCGTGCTCAAAATAATCTACGTTTGTATTACTCAGACTTCCTTTACCATTCATTTTATTTTGTATTCTTTCTGTTAAAACCTTAGCTGCATCATAGTCATAATGTTTTAACAAATAATTCAGTGCAATCACTTCTGCCACTACCGTAATATTCTTTCCAGATACTATTGGTAATTTAACGTAAGGTAGATTTAATCCCATAATGGGTGTTTGAGAGTCGTCTAATCCTGTTCTTGTATAAGCTTCATCAGGATCCCACAGCTCTAATTCTACTACTACCTCAACTCTTTTTTGAAATCTTATAGCTCTCACACCAAACATACTCCTTACATCAATTATACCAACTCCTCTTATTTCCATAAAATGACTTGCAACATCAGTGCCAGCTCCCATTAATATTCCTTCACCTTTTTTAGTGAGAATTACAACATCATCCGCTACCAATCTATGTCCACGTTCAACTAAATCTAATGCAACTTCACTCTTTCCAATACCAGACTTGCCAACAAAAATCATTCCAATACCATAAACATCTACAAAGGAAGCATGAAGGGAGAGTTTATTTGCAAAAATATCGTCGAGGTAATCTACAATTAAGTATGAATTTTTCGTTGTATCTAATTTGGAACCAAAAATTGGGATATTATTCTTTTTTGCTAACTCTAATAACTCTGGAAATGGTTTAACCCCATTTGTTATAATTATGCAAGGAATTTTAAATTCAAAGATTTTAGAAAATATTTTCCTTCTCTTTTCAACTGGAATCCCATTTAAATAGCTTATTTCAGTATTTCCGAATATTTGAATTCTATTAAAACTAAATAGACCGACAAACCCGGCTAATGCTAAACCGGGTCTGTGTAAATTGGGTTCTGTAATAAACTTTTCAAATCCTATTTTACCTGTAAATGAAACTAAATTGAAATTTTTCTTAGCATGTTTGAAAAAGTATCCGATACTAATTTTATCTTTACGAGTTATATTTTTTTCATTTATCCTCATTATTCTCACTTTTTACATTTATTCTTATTTTGAAATTCTTTTGGATTTCTCCTTAATAAGTTGACGTTTTAATTTATCTAATGCAATGCTAACGGATTTCGAAAACTCTACTGAATCTTCAGAAACGTTGAGAATTTTACCTGTAATTTTTACTGATATTTCAGCTGTTTTGATACTATCTTTCTCATGAATATAACTAAGCACAACATCTACACCAAGAATTCCATCATGAAATTTTTCCAGCGATTTTACTTCTTTATTAATAAATTCTTTTAACGTCTCTTTTGCTCTAAATTTTCTAGAAGTGATTTTAATATTCATTGAAGCCTCCTACGATTTTGGATGAGATGTGTTATAAGTTTTTTTTAATCTTTCTATACTTACATGAGTATATATTTGTGTAGTACTCAAATTTTCATGTCCTAGAATCTCTTTAACTCCCAATAAATCAGCACCTCTATCCAACATATGTGTTGCGGCACTATGCCTTAGAATATGTGGCGATTTTTTGGAAATATCACTAACCTTTTGGATCTGTTCTTTTACATATTTCTGAACAATTCTTGGGTAAATTCTCTTTCCATTTTTGGCGAGAAATAGTGGCAATTCTTTCGATAATGATTGAAGACTATCTAAATATTTTTCTAATGCAGTAATTGATTTTGTTCCAATTGGAACATATCGCTCTTTTGAGCCTTTCCCTTTCACTTTAATACTTCTACTAGACAAATCAATATCGCCTATGTTTAAATCACATAACTCGGAGACTCTTAATCCTGAGCCATACAAAAGTTCAAAGATTGATATTAGTTTTAAATTATTTTTACCTTCCTCCTTATCCGATAATAATTTAATAATATTTTCGTAAGAATCAAGTGAAAGTGTTTCCGGAATTTTTCTTTTAATTTTTGGATTTTGTATATCTTTCAAAGGGTTTTGTGCAATAATTCCATTCCTAATGGCAAATAGAAATAGACCACGAAGGGTAGTTAATTTTCGAGCAATAGTTGAAGTTGAATTATTTTTATAATTAAGATTTACAATAAACAATCTGATATGTTTTTTAGTGATTTTATTAATTTCACTAATATTCTTTAATTCTAAAAATTCTTGGAATTGGTTCAAATCTCTATTATATGCAGATAGAGTATTGTCGGAAGCGTTTTTAATACCTTTTAATTCACTTAGGTATTGAATAATAATATTATTCACTCTCACTTATGTTCCTTTATAGTATCTTCAATAATAAAATTAATAGGAGCTATCCTTAATTAATTGTATCGCTCGAAAAAAGGGTTACTCTACTACCTGGAAGTATTTTTGAATCATAATCAACAAGTGAAACCAGAATCATCCAGTTTATATCTTCCAAAGTAATTCTATTTGTCGGAAATAATAATATTTGTTCTAATAATATTTCAAAATCAGACGAGTCAATTAATCCAATATTTTGGAGGTGAATTAAATAATTGTAGTATTCAACACCAATTACATCTAATTCATGCTCGCTCAAAATTCGAATATTTTTATTAGGATTTTCTGAATCATTATTTTTTTCAATTCTATTTTCAACTATTTTGTCATAGACTAAACTAAATGCAGCAGAAACAGTTTGATCATCAAACTTATTTTCACTTGCAAGATGTTTACTAACATCTTCAAGTGAGTTCTTTTTGTTTAACCCATCTAATATTTTCGCCAAAACTTCAACAACTTTAGTAGTCATATTCTAGTAGTATATTTTTAAAATCGTTTTCGAAAATTTTTGTAAGTTTATTTTCTTCCTTCTTCATCGTTCTTTTATCAGTCGCATTTTTATCATCAAGACCAACAAGATGAAGAACTCCATGTATAACTAACCTTACTATTTCACTTCCAAGATGGACATTATACTTGAGGGCGTTCACTATTGCTTCATGAATGGAAATAAATATTTCTCCTTCTAAATTATCATTACTTCCGGAATAGTTAAATGTAATAATATCAGTATGATAATTGTGTCTAAGATATTCTTTATTAATTTGAAGCATATAATCTGCATCTACAAAATTTATATTTAACGATTCCAATTTAAAATTAAGTTCTTTAGATAAATTATTGACCAAGGAATGTATAAATTTTTTCTCGACTTTTATTTGAGTCGATGTAGAAACAGAAAGATTTTTCAATAGTAATTTCTCATTGTTTGAAAATGAATATATCTTATTATCTACTTATTATCAAGGGGTTTCATAAAATAATTATTATTTATCAATAGTAAAGAATAAAGAATTATGATCTGTAAAATATACAATATTTAAACTGATGAATTTAGAAGAATCTATTTTGCTTTGGTAGGATATGCTTCTCTCAGCTTTATAGATTCTTCATCATTCATAAAATAATTATAGACTTTTATGATACCCTTAAATTGTACAATAAATAAATCAATTAATACTACTATTTACCCTCCCCTGGTACTGGAATACTTTTTGGGATATTAACTTTACTAAGCGCGTACTTATCTGGACCCAGTTTTAATTCCGAATTCATTACTTCATCCCATGTAACTTCTTTGCCAGTGTATGATGACATTCTTCCCATTATCGCACATAAAGTTGAGATAGCTGTTTTTTCAGCCTCAACATAGGGTTTATTTTCTCTTATTGCTTTTACTAAATCAATATGCTCTTGAACATATGGACTTACTTTTACATGCTCACCTTCTGTTCCATCATCTTTCTTAGGATATTTATATTTCCAGATTACATTATTTTTGCTGTCATAAATTTCATTTCGGCAATTACTTGAACCTTCAGAACCCATTACAAATTCTGAGACATTATTTACACAGCCATCAATTTGGCGACACATGCTGTGAACATGCATGCCATTATCATAGACAAAATCGACACTAAAGTTATCGAATTGATCTCCTGTAATTCTCCGCTGACGAGACCCGAATCCCACTGCTTTTGCAGGGTGTTTTTCCGTAAACCAATTAATTACATCAATATTATGTACGTGTTGTTCCACAATATGATCACCCGAAAGCCAAGTCCAATTAACCCAATCGCGAATCATATATTCCATTTCGCTCCATTGTTTCTTATGTGTTCTATACCACAATTGACTTCCATTCCAGTAGCAATTAGCAGAGACAATATCTCCTATTGATCCTTCGTAAATTTCTTTAAAAGTGGCAACGTAATCTCTTTGATGCCTGCGTTGTGTACCGGTTCCAACAACTAAGCCGAGAGCCTCTGCTTTTTTTGAAGATGCTAATATTGAACGAGCCCCAACTGGATCAACGGCAACTGGTTTCTCCATAAAAACATTCTTTCTAGCTTCTATTGCTGCAGCAAAATGTTCTGGTCGGAAATGTGGAGGAGTCGCAAGAATAATTATATCAACACCCGAATCAATAACTTTTTCAAAGGCATCAAATCCGGTAAAACAATTTTCTTTTGCTACAGAGACTTCCTTTTTCTCCATAAGTCTATTGTTACAGGAATCAATTCTATCTTGAAATACATCACCCAGGGCATGAATTTTAAGGTTAGGTCCAGCATCCAAAAAATTTATAGCAGCACCGGTGCCACGTCCTCCACAGCCTATCAATCCAGCTTTAAGTTCCTTGCCATCTGGAGCTTGATCCAAGAACTTAATGGATTCCATAGTTCTGGTTTTACCTCCTTTACTATTACATCCTACCATTAACCCAGCTGCTGCAACGGCACCAACACCAATAAATTGACGACGATTAAATTCATTAGACATTTTCAACTCCTTTAACTTTTTAATAATAATTAATTTGCTTCACATACAACTCTAAATCCTACATCGTTACAATCAGAATACCACCAAATACTTTTAGGAATTTGTGGATCAGTTAGACGCCAGGCACCTTCTTTGGAATAATCTCTTTTAGCAATCCGTAAATCGGAAGCATCACTTTTAAATGAACCTCCACGAATAACAAACTCCTTTCCGCTCACTGGTCCAGTAGGATTCATGATTTCTGTTTCTTTAGAATATATTTTATAGATATCCTCATCATAATAATCAGAGCAAAATTCGCGTACGTTGCCAAGCATGTTTTTTAATCCAAAAGGATTCTCTTTAACCTGTTCTGGAAAGGCAGTTTTGTTATTACTGTTCTCCTTATATATAACATACCTTGATATTACTGTGGTATCAGTGCCGAAAATACTTTTCCAAAATCCATAAGATGTATAATCAGATGGTTCACCTTCAAAGAAATATGGACCCTCTGAATTTGCACGGGAAGCATATTCCCATTCGGCTTCAGTGGGAAGTCGATACGTTTTGCCTGTTTTCATTGAAAGCCATTGACAATATTTTTGCGCACCATAGTGAGTCATTGTAATTGCAGGACGTTTCCCTTTCCCCCAGCCTTGTCCTGGATTTCCGTAAAACGGTGTGGGACCACTAATTGCATCAATACTATTTTCTTTTGTAATTCGTTTAACTTGGTCCTCTGTTCTTCCCTCTTTGCCAGTCACCTTAATGAAGGCTAAGTATTCATCCCATGTTACTTCAATTTCTCCCATCCAAAATTTTGTAATTGCAATTTCTATTTGCGGACCCTCATTGATATTGAAGAATTCTTCATTCCCAGAATTTCCAATCGTAAATGAGCCACCTGGAATTGCAATCATTTTAAAATCAATTTTTGAGTCAGGAATAGTTTCAGTAAAGTTTGTAAACGAATCGACTGTGGCGGCAGAAGTATAAACTTCCATATTCAAAGTCCGTTCATTAAGTTCTTCTTTTATCTTTTCATGGTAATGCCCAGTTTCAAGGTGGCAATTAATACATCGCAGTTCATCTGGCTTTTGGTCATAGTAAAGATGAGCATCTTCCCCTTTTTTTGAAAGCTTAGGTGGAAATAGATTTTGGTGACAATTAAGACAAGCAGATTTATAAACATGATGAGTAGCTGATTCTCTTAATGATTTTTCTTCCCAGTTAAAATCAGATGAATCTTTAAATATATATCCATATGCATCCCTCAAACCAATTGATAGTTTTGCTGTAAATCTTTCTACTCCGCTCGGAGGCAGATGGCAGTCAACACAATTGACGGTTACACCACTAGGATTATAAACATGCGAGCCCTGTTTCCAAGATTGTGTAGCCTGAGGATGAACATGACACGATTCACAAAACTCATTTGTTGATGTTGCATCCATTCCGTAATTAATTAAAATCAAAAAAAGCATTCCCAGAACAAATGATGCTGAGTAAAGATTAAATAGTTTGCTCTGCTTTTTTTTCATCTAGAAACCTTATCTTGAATAAAACTAAAATTTATCAGAAATCTTATAAGCATCAATCACTGCAATTTCACCTAATTTATCAGGCTTACTGTTGCCATGTTCCATACCTAAAACTCCTTTGTATCCTTTCTGATAAATATGCTTAAAAACATTATTGTAGTTAATTTCTCCGGTCGTAGGTTCTTTCCTTCCAGGATTGTCCCCTATTTGAAAATAAGCTATTTCATCCCAAGCCTTATCAATATTGGGGATAAGGTTCCCTTCTGAAATTTGCTGATGATAAAGATCATCCAATATTTTACAAGAAGGGCTGTCAACAGACTTACATATTTGATATGCCTGAGGAATTTTTGATAAGAATAAGCCAGGATGATTATAAAAATTTAATGGTTCCAATACCATTATTAATCCATGAGATTCAAGAATTTCGCTTGCCCGTTTTAACGATTCAACAACATTGGCTGTCTGGTAATCAAAATTGAGTCGTAAATCTACATGGCCAGGAACTACAGTCATCCATTTTGCATTTACTCTTTTTGCAACTTCAACAGATTCCTTGATTTCTTTTAGGAATTCATCTCTAAAATCTTTTTTCCCACTGGCTAAATTTGGTTCTTTCCAATGGATAGTATGTGCTACAAATACGCCCATTGTAATTCCGAGTTTTGTCATTTCGGAAGCTACTTTTTCTTGAACATCAACTGGTTTTTCTTTCATTCCATTATCTTCCAGTGCTGTGAACCCTTGTTCAGAAATATATTTTAGCTGGTCTATAAGTGACTCACCCGCATTATTCTTGAACATACCAAAATGAGGTGCATATTTTAAATTGAATTTATGGTTTTTATCAGGTGAAGTGTTAGGAGTAGCACCAAATAGATTATTGGATCCCAGTGAAAATGCTGTTGCAGATAATGCTGCTGATTTGATGAAATTACGCCGTTTCATATACTCTCCTACTAGATTATTTATGAATTATAATTCAATTAATATCTCACTGAAAAATATTATTTATCTTTATCTCGTCTAAAAAATGAAAGTCCGCCAAAGCCACTTATAATTGCCATGTAATAACCGAAGTCGTACCACCAACCAGTGTTGTGAATTTCGTAAACTCTAATTTCCGGATTAAAGAATCCCATAATTAAAGATACAGGAGCAATCCATCCATGCCAGACACCCATGAAGAACCCAGCTGGATCATCATAACTGCTTGCACCTCCGCCTGGAGTACAAGATGTAAAAAGCATAATTACTAATAATAGTAATATTGAATTAAATATTATTTTCCTATTCATAATAGACCTTATTAATTTGAATAAAAATCTTTTGAAGATTCGCTAAAATTTTCTGAGTAAAATTTATCTAATTTATCATGAATCTCCTTTTCAGTCTTACATGTTAAACATGCATTTACAAATCCAGATATTTCCGAATAATTTAGTGCGCGTATAATTTCTTTAGCATGTGGAATTACAGAAGCACTTACACTAATTGAATCAAGTCCTAATCCAACAAGTAGAGGAATGGCTTTGTAATCAGCCGCCATTTCACCACAAAGACTAACCTTAGTATTTGTTTTCTTAGCCTCAATAATAATATAATTTAGTGTCCTTATTATAGCAGGGTGAAACTCTTGATACTGATTTGTCACGATGTCATTGCCTCTATCAACTGCAAGCATATATTGAATTAAATCATTAGTACCAATGCTGAAAAAATCTACATCATCTGCGAAATCACGAATCATTAAAGCAGCAGAGGGAACTTCAATCATAATCCCCAATTCTAAATGCTCATCGAAAGGAATATTTTCTGATCTCAACTCATCCATGCATTTAGAAATAAGTAGCCTAGTTAATTCAATCTCCCGCATAGATGATACCATAGGGATCATAAACTTAATGTTTTTATGAATACTAGATTTTAGAACAGCTCGTATTTGAGTTATAAATAGTTCCTCATTATCAAGCAGGAACCTTATTCCTCTCCATCCCAACATTGGATTAGGTTCTTGTACATCAACTGGGAGAACTTTATCACCTCCGATATCAAAAGCTCTAATTGTTAATGGAAGTGGATATAATTTTTCAGCATAATTGGAGTAAACCTCAGACTGTTCATCTTCGTTTGGGAAAGAATCATATTCCTGAAATATTTGCTCGGTGCGCATTAATCCAATACCTTCAGCACCATTCTGAATAATAGATTCGAGTTCCTCGTTCAAATCAAGGTTAGCGAGAATATCAATTTTTCTTCCATCTAAAGTCATTGCAGGTAAATTTTTTAATTTTACTAACTCTAGATCAGCCGCTTCAAGCTTTTTTAATTTCTTTTTGTAATGTAAAAGTTGTTTGTCATCTGGATTTACAATAACAATTCCATTAAACCCATCAATGATTACTATATCTGAATTTTGAATATTTTCGGTGGCTTCATGAACACCAACAATGGCGGGTACATTGAGCGAACGAGCTACTATTGCAGCGTGAGATGTTAATCCACCAAAATTAGTGATATAACCTGTAACATTCATTCTTGAAAAAAGAACTGTATCAGCAGGAGTGAGTGAACTTGAAACAAGAATAACTTCTCCAGTGGATATTCTTGATTTCCATTTTTTCTTTCGAATATTTCTTATTATTCTATTCTTTATATCTTCAATATCCTGAGAACGTTCTCTCATATACTGCTCATGAGAGAGAGTCATAATATCTTGATATTTAGAAATCTCATCGTTCACAATATATTCAGGATTTTTTTTCTCAGATTTTATCCTTTCTAGTATTTTATTTATTAAAACTGGATCATCAAGAATCATAATTTGTGCTTCAAAAAGAGCAGCACGCTTTGCCCCTAATTTATCAACAGCTAAACTAAAAACTTTTGCTAATTCCTTTTTGGATTTTTCAAGAGCTTCACTAAAGTTTTCAATTGCTTCATCAACATTTATTATTGCTTCATCAGTAACTGTTTCAATCTCTTTTTTAAATAAAAATGCATTAGCAATTTTAATTCCTGGAGCCGCTGGAATTCCTTTATAAACATTATCTTTTCCTATATCAATCATAATTCGTCAAAGCCCTTATTAAAATAATCTAAAATTGCTTCTGCCATTTTCTCCTCATCGGGTCCATCAAAATTTAATAGTAACTCTGAGCCCTTTGCAGCTGCAAGGGTCATAACCCCTATAATACTTTTCCCATTAATATTTAGCCCATCTTTAAGAATATAAAATTCTGACTCAAACTTTGCGGCTATTTTTACAATTGTTGCAGCAGGACGAGTATGTAGACCAGCATTATTTATAATTATTACTTTTTTTTCCAGCATTATTTAGTTCGACCTATTAGTGAATTTGCTAACCATTTTAGATTCTCTTTTGCCTCTGATTCTTTAATATTATTTAAGGAATTTAGAGCAATTTTTGTATACTTATTAATTTCATTCTCAGTGATTTCCAATATATTAAGTTTTTGGTATAACTTTTTATATTTATTAATCTGGTTTTTTCGAATCCCATTATTTTCAACAACTTTTAGAAGAGCAATTTTATCTTTACCTTTAGCAATTTCTAGAGCTTTTAGAAATAGGAATGTTTTTTTACCTTCAACTAAATCTCCTCCAACATTTTTACCAAAATCCTTTACATCCCCCATAATATCAAGTAAATCATCTTTGAACTGGAATGCTAACCCTAAATTTCTTCCATAAATTTCTAAAGCTTTAATTTCATTTCTGTTTCCACCTCCGATTTGGGCACCAATGGAGCAACACATTTCTATTAAAGCAGCAGTTTTCTTTTTAATCATTTTTTTGTATTCTGGAATAGTTACATCACTTCTCACTTCAAATTCTTTATCTAAACTCTGCCCTTCACATACATCCAGTACACTTTGGTTGAATGTATTAAGAATATTTAGGGTATTTGATTTAGAATCTTTTAGAAGATATTTATATGCCACAGCAATTAAACTATCTCCGGCTAAAATAGCAGTACTAATATCGTATTTGATGTGTAATGTTTCTCTTCCGCGTCTTTTCTCAGCACTATCCATAATATCATCATGAACAAGTGTAAAATTATGTAATATTTCTACGGAGAGTGCTGCATTATAAGCTTGGGAAAATTTGCCACCAACAACTTTTGCAGTCAATAAAACTAGGTATGACCTTAAATGTTTTCCACCACTTTTTAAAATGTAACTACAAGGCTCATAGAGTGATCTTGGTTCTTTCGTGTTTAATATTTTGGCTAATTTATTATCAATATTTTTAGCCTCTTTGTTATAATTTGAATTATATATTTCATTAATATTTTTTCTCAAAATAAGTCCTCATTCCTCAATATTTTGTTTACTTGCAGTTCTTTTATTGATGAACTTCCAGTTAAAAACATATTTTTTAATTCCAACGAATAAATTAATAATAAAATTGATAACTCCCCTAACATCGGAAGAATCAAGTATTTTTAGAATGGTACCAGCAGATGCAACCATGTATGCACCAAGAGCTATTGCATTAGCAGCAGCATCAAAAGTAGTAATACCACCAGAACCAATTAAAATAAAAGGATGTTTGTTTTTTAATTTTGAAACTTCTGAAATTGAATAGGAGGTTCTGTAACCCCATTCTCTGAAGAAATAATTGTTTGCATCATCATATCGGTTAAAGGATTATGAACAAAATCATATTTTTCAAAACCATTACTTTTTTTATAAGTCACATCTTCATTGAGACAAATATCAATATGGTCTTTTTTACGTTCCGATATTTTAAGTGATTTATCTTCCAATAACTTCTTCATTTTTGCAATGTTCGAAGTTAATTATTTTATATGTAAAATTCATTGAATGTTGAGTACATTCTTGTTAAAAAGCTAAATTGTGAATTTATATAATATATGTAGGAGATAAAAAAGAGGATATATGTCTTATAGTTCTACAATTTTGGGGAGAGGGTAAAAAACGGAGATATAGAGATTAGGCAGTAAAGTGAAGGACGTTGGGAATAACTAATTCTCTGTTTTCGTATTAGTTGAGAACATTACAAATTTAAATAGATATACAAAGATTGTTTTAGAAAATCACAATATACTTATGCTCAAGTTTGTTTCTTACCTGTATTGCAAATATTGCAGCTACTTCAAGTTTTGAAATGTTAAGTTGATAAGCTTTAAATTTTATAAAGCGTATTTGTAAGTTCATATAATATTTAAATGATATGCTTTTCATTTTAATCTCATTTATATGATTAAAATGTATCACTTAACATGCCAATCAATTGTATAGAAAAATGTAATTAAATAGTAAGAATGATTATTTATTATTACTAATTAGGTTGTTTTTACCTATTATTTCTAAAATTTACGAAATGAATAAAGCGTAAAGTTGATACTAAATGGGACACATTGGTTATAAAATAGGACACTTACTACTTTACTATAGAAAATATCCTGTAAAGTGGATTGATATATCCAATACTAAAACAATTTTCGATACTCAGTTTTATAATATTGAGAGCATAAACCTCCGAGGTTTTGGAAACCTCGGAGGTTTGTCGTTACACTAT
>Ga0164313_10001726_pt1 | contig 19452 bp, 13 predicted proteins | sample GuaBasSedimGuay4_FD_113735 | JGI IMG/M metagenome (GOLD analysis project Ga0164313, IMG submission 113735) | Subseafloor sediment microbial communities from Guaymas Basin, Gulf of California, Mexico - Guay4, Core 4569-4, 0-3 cm | ecosystem: Environmental > Aquatic > Marine > Hydrothermal vents... | reverse complement strand
GGAAAACAGGCGATGTGATCTGGAGCGTGGATCTGCATGAAACTTACCAGAGTCAGTGGGATATGTTCGGTGTTTCAGAATCCGTTTTGTTGGTGGGGGACAACATCATCACCACACCCTGCGGAGAAAACACCACGGTGGTTGCATTGGATAAAATGACCGGCGAGCTGGTCTATAAAACACCATCCATTGGGGCGAATAGATCCAACATGTCAGCTTTGCTTATCGAGCATTGCGGGAAAGAATATGTCATTGCGGCCACCCAAACCCATGTAGTGGGTGTGGATCCAGGTAGTGGAGAGATACTCTGGGACTACCACTACAACATTCTTGATAAAGATAACCAGAACAGCACCATCCTGGCCAACACGCCGGTCTATAAGGATAGCTGTCTGTGGATTTCCAACGGATGGGAGAAAGAATCGGTGATGCTGGAGATTGCTCCCGATGGGCGGTCTGTTTCTGTGAAATTTAAAGATCAAACTTTTGATAATCAGAACCACGGAGTGGTGCTGGTGGATGGATATCTGTATGGATCAAATTTTACTGACAGGAACAGCGGAAAGTGGGTCTGTATGAACTGGAAAACCGGGGAGATTGTCTGGGTCGCAGATTTTTACAACAAGGGTCCCATCATCTATGCCGATGGCAACCTTTATTGTTATGAAGAGAAACGGGGAAACATGGCGCTGGTTAAAGCTGATCCTAAGGAGTTTAAAATCCTTAGTTCCTTCAGGGTTAAACAGGGTAAAGGAGCCCACTGGGCCAGGCCAGCCATTTTCAACAGGATGCTTCTTGTGAGGCACGGAGATGTACTGGTGGCGTATGATGTTGTTGCTTCGCAGCGTGATTTTGCTACGCAAGGTGATATTGCTGCTACGCAAGGTGATATTGCTGCTTCGCAACGTGATAAGGTGATAGATTGAAAAATGGGGAGATGAAAATGAAGGGAATTTTGGTTTTGATAGCCGGGTTGGTGTTGTTGGCAGGTGTCAGCTATGGCCAGGACGCGCAGTGGAGAGGTGCCAACAGGGACGGTAAGTACAGTGACACTGGATTGCTGAAACAATGGCCTGAAGAGGGGCCAGCGCTGATCCTGAAGAAAGAGGGATTGGGAAAGGGGTTTTCAACACCGGTGGTCGAAGAGGGTAAAATCTACATCAGCGGCAGGAGGGATAGCGTGGATGTGCTGACCAAGCTTGATATCAATGGAACTGTCCTCTGGGAGACTGCATATGGCTTTGCCTGGGATAAATCATTTCCGGAAACCAGGAGTACCCCTACCATTGAAAATGGACGTGTTTATATCATGGGCGGATTGGGAAATATTGTGTGTATTGATTCGGAGACCGGTGGCATCATCTGGAAAGTGAATACGCATAAGGATTTTGAAGGTGAATTCCACCGTTGGGGCATGGCGGAATCTCTTTTGCTTACGGATCGGGCTGTAATCTCTTCACCCATAGGTGACCGCACTGCTCTTGTAGCCCTGGATAAGAAAGATGGCTCCCTGATATGGGAGGCAGCCTCACAGGGAGGAGTGAGGTCCTATGTATATCCGCTGATGATTAATCACAACGACCGGGAGATGATCCTGGGAACTTCAGATAAAGACCTTATTGCAGTGGATCCAAAAAACGGTGAGGTCATCTGGGCCCAGGATATTGTCTCCGGGCACTCCACCGATAGGAATCGAAGAAATAATACAAACACACCCCTCTATCACAACGGTGAAATTTTCACAACAAGTGGCTATGATGTAGAAGGAATTTTGCTGAAACTCTCAGCTGATGGGAGTGAAGTAAGTGAGAAGTGGAGCGATGCCACCCTGGATACCCATCATGGTGGCCTTGTCCTGGTGGATGGATATATCTATGGAGCCAACTGGGTTAACAATGGGAATGGAAACTGGGTGTGTCAGGAATGGGAGACGGGCAAAGTGATGTATGAGGAAAAATGGCATAACAAAGGTTCGGTTATTTATGCAGACGGACTTCTTTACATTTTCGAAGAGAAGCGGGGACATATCGGATTGGTCAATCCAACTCCGGAAGGTTTTGAGCTTATCAGTTCATTTCAGCCTGAAGGTGGATCAGGACCATGGTGGGCGCATATGTCCATTTATGATCAGAAGCTGTTTGTGAGACATGGAAAAGTGCTGTTTGTCTATGATATAAAATTATGAGGATTGACAGGGGAAATATTGTAAGTGGATTATTGGTTCTGGCAGGACTGATCTCAATTGGCTGGTGGTTGGTAAAGGACCCGGTGAAAGAGCTTGTCACCACCCAACCCGGACTGGATAACAGAGGGGCAAATACGGTGGTTGCCGATATCGATATTGGAGCATATGGTGAATCCCTGGGTACTCTCGAGAGTGAGTTGCAGGAGGTATGGCCCCGTTTCAGGGGAGAGCAATTTGATAACATAAGTCGCTCTCCGATTTCTCTGATTGATCGATTTCCGGCAGATGGCCCTGATGAAAAATGGAGGGTGGAGCTGGGAGAAGGACATGCCGGGGCAGCCATCTATAAGGGTGCTGTCTATTTGCTGGATTATGATGAGGAAGAACGTGCCGATGTGTTGCGCTGTTTCTCACTGGTGGATGGAGAGGAGCTCTGGAGGCGGGGTTATTACATTAACCTGAAGAGAAACCATGGGATGTCGAGAACTGTACCTGCAGTTACTGAGGATTATATCCTGACCATTGGTCCCCGTTCTCACGTGATGTGCGTACGCCGGCAGGATGGCGAATATCTGTGGGGACTGAATGTGGAGAAAGACTATCAATCGGAAATCCCGCTCTGGTACACCGGTCAGTGTCCGTTGATCGATGACGGAAAGGCCATCATAGCAACAGGGGGGACCTCCCTGATGGTTGCGCTGGATATGGAGAGTGGTGAGGTGCTCTGGGAAACACCTAACGAACTGGGGTGGCTCATGTCACACTCATCGGTATTACCCTATGAGTTTGAAGGGTCTAAGATGTATGTATACAGTGCCTATGGGGGTGTGTTTGGAGTTGCAGCAGATGGCCCGCGGATGGGTGAAATTCTGTGGCAATCCACTGCATGGAACCACCAGGTTGTAGCGCCATCTCCGGTTTGTATGCCCGATGGAAAAGTATTTTTAACTGCTGGTTACGGGGCTGGAGCAATGGTCCTTCAGTTATCTAAAACCGGCGATCAGTTTGAAGTTGAATTGTTGCAGGAATACGCACCCAAGGAGGGACTGGCCTGTGAACAGCAAACTCCGGTTGTTTTTGAGGGCCATCTGCTTGGCATCCTTCCCAAAGATGCCGGACCTCTTCGGAACCAGCTGGTCTGTGTTCATCCTGACGATTTCACCAATGTGATATGGACAAGTGGTCAGGACAAACGGTTTGGTTTGGGACCTTATATGATCGCAGATCACAAACTATTTATTGTAAGCGACGACGGGACGTTAACCATTGTGACGCCCAGTACAAGCAAATACTTAGAGATGGATAGCTACCGGGTATTGGAAGGACACGATTCCTGGGGTCCACTGGCCATTGCCGATGGATACCTTGTGATGCGCGATTCCAAGTCCATGGTATGCCTTGATATTGCAAAGGAAAGATAGAGACAGATTTAAACAGCGAAGGTTATGAAAAAGCGTAGTTTGACTGTAGTGGTGCTGGTGATCATAGGGGTGGTCATAGGGGTGATTGTAATCGATTTTCTCAACAACCGGCCCGACCGACGGGGGCAAAATCCGTATGCACTGGAGGTGGACAAATACAAAGAAGTAGATGAGGAGTTGATATCCCACAAAGAGACCAGGAATTTCTCGCTGGGTGTAATGATCCCTTCCGGCATGTTCTATTTCAAAGAGAAACTTTTTATTTCAGGGAATTCTTCAATGGTGGTGCTGGCACTGGATGGCTCCCCGGCAGACATGTATGAAACCCTGCCTCATTCCACCTGCCTTGTGGTGGATGATCAATTCGTATTTATCGGGTTTCCTACCTATGTGGCTAAATATAGTCACTCGGGTGAACTGTTACAGAAGTGGTCGGATCTGGGTGAACGTGCGGTCATCACTTCACTGGCTGTCAAAGGGGACCGGGTATATGTTGCGGATGCTGGAAACAGGCGGGTGGTGATCTATTCAAATGAAGGTGAGCTGGCAGGTGAATTTGAAGGCAAGTCGGAAAGTGAAGCCGGGCATGGATTTATTGTTCCCAGTGCCAACTTTGACCTGGCCGTAAATAGTTATGGTGAACTCTGGGTAGTGAATCCAGGGAAACATGCCATAGAAAACTACACCGACGATGGTCGCTTGCGCGGATTCTGGGAGAATGCCTCCTTTGAAATCGACGGATTCCTTGGATGTTGCAATCCTGCCCGTATTACCGTGATGGCAGATGGCTCCTTTGTGACCAGCGAAAAGGGATTGGTGCGGATCAAGATTCACGACCAGTCAGGAAAACTTATCAGTGTGGTAGCACCGCCTTCCCTGTTTAAGGAAGAGGGGAAAGCTCCGGATGTATGTGTTGATGACAAAGGAGTGGTTTATGCACTCGATTTTGATAAAGATATGGTACGGGTATTTGAACCCATATAGCAATTAACAGAACCATTAATAAATCTGCTATGGATAGAAGAGGTTTTATAAAAAATGCGGGAAGGGGATCATTGCTGGCAGGGCTTGCAGCCATTACTGGCATTTTGATTTCGAGGCAACAGGTGGTCAGGGATCAGGATTGCTCCAATGGCTTTCAGTGCAAGAATTGCAGGAAGCTGACCGATTGTGAATTACCTGAGGCTACTCAAAACAGGGACCATGGAACAGGAGGATAAAGGAAAAAGCAGGCGGAATTTTATCAATAACGGGGTGCGGCTCACGCTGGGCCTTGCCGTAGTCGGAACCGGAGCCTTTACACTGAAACGTTCTGCCAACGGGAAGGATTACGTGTGGCAAATAGATCCGTTTAAATGTACGCAATGCGGGCGGTGCGCCACTGAGTGTGTGAAAGCAGATTCGGCTGTAAAATGTGTTCACGCATACGACCTCTGTGGTTATTGCGATCTGTGCGGAGGATATTTCAAGCCCGGGGCTAAACTACAGACAGGTGCGGAAAACCAGCTTTGCCCCACTGCAGCCATTCAGCGCAGATTTATTGAAGAACCCTATTTTGAATACATTATTGATGAGGAACTCTGTATTGGTTGTGCGAAATGTGTGAAAGGTTGCTCGGCTTTTGGAAACGGATCGCTTCACCTGCAAATCAGGCATGATCTGTGTCTTAATTGCAACCAGTGTGCTATTTCTGTTTCATGTCCGTCGGAAGCCATCAGCAGAGTGGAAGTTGACAAGCCCTACATGATTAAAGGGGACTTTATAAACGAGGAGGAGGAAGGTTAGTATGTTCAAAAGAATCCCCTCATTTGCACTGGTAATCTTGTTGATGTCTCTGCTTACCAGTAACCTGGTACAGGCCCAACAAAGGTTCCCAAAACCTGAATTTGACACCGGCTATGTACAACCCAGTCCAACCCAGCCTGAGCCCAGGGCCATGGCCATGGAGTACTTTGATGTTTTTGTATTATTTCTGGTCCTCTCCCTGGCATCCTGGCTGGCCATTCGAAAGCGTTCACGCCGTGGGTTATTGTGGTTATCGATCTTTTCCCTGATCTATTTCGGGTTTTACCGGGATGGGTGTATCTGTTCCATTGGGGCCATTCAGAATGTGGCCCTCTCCATCTTTGATCCCACCTATGCCATCTCCATCACAGCCCTGCTCTTTTTTATCATGCCGCTTCTCTTTGCCCTGTTTTTCGGAAGGGTATTTTGTGCTTCAGCATGTCCCCTTGGTGCCATTCAGGACCTGATTGTGATCAATCCCATTTCCATTCCAAGCTGGGTCAGAAAGACCCTGGGATTTATCCCGGTGATCTACCTGGGAATATCCGTACTCCTGGCGGCAACCGGTAGTGACTTTCTAATCTGCAGGTACGATCCGTTTGTTGGAATTTTCCGTATGGATGGGCCATTCCTGATGATCTTCCTGGGAATTACATTCCTTCTGCTGGGCATGTTTTATGCCAGGCCCTATTGCCGGGTTTTCTGTCCATACGGGGTATTGCTGAGCTGGATGTCCAGGTTTTCCAAATGGCATTTGTCCATCACACCTTCTGAATGTATCAAGTGCAAACTCTGCAAAGACTCCTGTCCGTTCGATGCCATTGAAGTGCCTGTGGAACAGACATACCGTGCACCCGAAGTTTCAAGGAAAAATCTGAGAAGATTTATCATGTATATTGTTCTGATTCCTGTACTGACCATTCTGGGAGGCTGGATCGGTACAAAATCGCATGTTTTTCTGAGTCGCGTTCATCCCAACGTCTACCTTGCCGAGCTTATGATCAGTCAGCCCGAATTAAGAGCCGATGAAGAGAACCTGGATATCCAGGCTTTTCTTGAATCGGGTGATACGTTTGAGCAACTGGTTGATGAGGCAACTGTAATCCGGGAGAAATTCAGAAAGGGAGGATGGTACCTGGGTGGATTTATCGGGCTCGCATTGGGAATTACCCTCATGAACCAGGTAGTATTTCGCCGGAGGGAGGATTATGAACCCCATAAAGGAGATTGTTTTTCCTGTGGACGGTGTATGGACTATTGTCCGGTGGAAAAATAGGAAAAGGGAAAAAGGATGCAAAGTATAAAGGATGCAAGTATAAAGGATGCAAGTATAAAGGATGCAAGTATAAAGTATAAAGATGAAGAGTATATGGATCGAGAAAATAACATAAAAATTGCCCACAGGGTAGCTCTGATTTCTGGGATGTTTTGCGGAATTGTGGCGTTGCTGCTGATTTTGAATTTTTGGCACATGAAGCAACATGAGCCACTGGAAAGTGCCACCATCGAAGCATTGGTGGAACGGCTTTCCAATGAACCCAATAGTGATGTATTGAAAGAGGAGATACGAAGTTTTGATCTCCTGGCCCGCAAAGCCTATTTCACGAGCCGATGGCAGATCAAGACCGGCACCTACCTGTTGCTCATCGGAGGGATTGTGCTTGCTATATCCCTGAAGATATATACTGATCTGAGGGCAAAAATTGAGCGGCCAGAAGATGTTACTGAAGAGTTGCTTAAGGCCAGGGCCAATGCACAGTACTGGTTGTTCCTGACAGGCGGGCTTGTACTTGGTCTTTCACTTATTGCAGCCTATGTGAGCAACGACTACCTCAAATCGTATCAGGCCATGGGTGGGGTAGAGGAAGCAGCCCCGGAACAAAGTATGGTGGAGGTTATTGAAGTATTCCCAGCGAATCAGGTCGCTCCCACTGCGGGAGACTCGGTAGCTCAGGATATCTCCAATGAAGAATTGGTTGCGGAAGCCTCGGATGAACAAAATGAACCAGTTGTGGAGGCAACGGCTCAGCAACCCGCGGCTGTGTTATCTTCTGGATTCTCAAGTGAGGACCTTAAGAAAAATCATGCTACCTTCAGGGGATATATGGGACTGGGTGTATCCTATCATAAAAATATACCCGAGAACTGGAACGGATCCACTGGTGAAAATATCAAATGGAAGGTAGCCTTTAGTAAACATGGATATAACTCTCCTGTAATCTGGGGCGATAAACTCTTTATCTCAGGTGCTGATGCCCAGACCCGGATAGTGGCCTGTTATAACCGCAATACCGGCCAGCTTCTCTGGGAGAAGGAGGTCACGGATATCCCCGGATCTCCTGCTGCTGCTCCCCGCGTTACCGATGATACAGGGCTGGCTGCACCCACAATGGCTGTAGACGGAAAACGGGTTTATGCCATATTTGGCACCGGTGATGTGGTGGCATTCGATCTGAATGGAAATAAGGTCTGGGGGAGGAACCTGGGAGTTCCCAACAACCATTATGGACACTCTTCTTCTCTCCAGGTTTGGGAAAACAAGGTTGTTGTACAATATGACACCAATTCCGGGGGCAGGATGCTTGCTCTTCAAACATCATCCGGCGAAACCATATGGGATGTGAATCGTCCGGTCAATATTTCCTGGGCGTCACCTGCGCTTATCGAAGTGAATGGGAAGATTCAGATTGTGACTACTTCTGATCCCTATGTATCGGCACATGACCTGGATACTGGAGCTGAGATCTGGAAAGTGGAAGCTATGATGGGTGAGGTGGCACCATCCATTGCGTATGGGGACGGACTGGTATTTGCAACCAACGAATATGCAAGGCTTATTGCTGTAGAACCAAAGCCGGGAGCTGAGTATACCTGGGAAGATGATGAATACCTTGCCGAGGTGGCCAGTCCGGTGGCCTACAACGGGAACCTGTTTGTGGCAACCAGTTATGGCGTATTGGTTTGTTATGATACCAAAACCGGGGAGAAACAGTGGGAAAAAGAGTTTAATGATGGATTTTATTCGTCCCCAATGATCGCCGACGGGAAACTCTATATCATAGATGTGGGAGGTATAACACACATTCTGAAGGCAGATAACACAGGGGCCATAGTGGCAGAACCCGAACTGGGCGAGGGTGGATATGCGTTGCCGGTATTTGCCGATGGTGTGGTGTATATCCGGGGGACTGAACACCTGTATTGTATTGGCAAGTGATGTGCAGCTGCGCTGCGTGATAGGCAGCTACGCTGCGTGAAATGGGCTTCGCCCGTGATAGGTTGCTTCGCAACGTGATAGGCAGCTACGCTGCGTGATAGGAAAGTGATATGTGGCTGCGCCACGTGATAAAAAGAGATATTTTGGAAATTGAGATTAGAGATATAGATGCAATAGTGGAGGAATTGGGAACGCAGCAGCGTTCCGTGATTCCCATTTTACAGGCCATTCAGGAACGGTACAATTATCTTCCTGAAGAGGCATTGAGAAGGGTGTGTGAGATATCGGATATTACAGCGGCTCAGATTGTGGGTGTGGCGAGTTTTTATTCTCAATTCAGATTTACCCCGGCCGGAACACATATGATCAAGGTGTGTGTGGGTACCGCCTGTCATGTAAAAGGTGCAGGGCAGGTGTATGATGCCATGAAGCGCGAGCTAAAACTTGGTGAAAAAGAAGATACTACTGAATCGGGCCAGTATACAATAGAAAAGGTCAATTGCCTGGGTTGCTGCACACTGGCGCCTGTGGTACAGATCGACGAGGTTACCTACGGACATGTGAGTACCGCCCAGGTGAGTTCGATCCTCACGGATTTTGAGAGCCAGAAAGAAACTTCCGGTAAAAAACGCTATAAATATGCGGATGGGCGTGAAGTGGAAGGAGAGATCCGGATTGGACTGGGATCATGTTGTGTGGCCAGTGGAAGTGATGAGATCAGGGATGCCGTGAAGGATACCATCGACAGGAATGGGTTAAATGTAAAATTGAAGCATGTGGGTTGCGTGGGGATGTGTCACCAGGTACCCCTGGTGGAGATTGTCCCCACCGATGGAGAGACCACCCTTTACTCCAAGGTGAAAGCAGCAGATGTAGAACAGATTGTGGAGGAGCATTTTCAGCCACATGGATTTTTAAAACGGATATCAAGCCGGTTCCTGAAAGCTGCAGATACCATCCGGGACGACAGTCGCTGGATGGGAGTGGATCGGTATTCGCTCGATGTGCGGGAGAAGCATGTCTCTTCCTTCCTGGGCAAACAGGTTCCCATGGCCACCGAGTTCCGCGGAGTGATTAATCCAATTGATGTCCAGGAGTATAAGGACCGGAATGGATTTAGAGGGTTGACCAAAGTGTTGAAAGAGATGACTCCACAGCAGGTGATTGAAGAGATCACTGAAAGTGGTATCAGGGGCAGGGGTGGAGCCGGATTCCCATCTGGGAAGAAATGGGAGATGGTTGCTGCCCAGAAAAGCAAAACAAAATATGTGATCTGTAACGGGGATGAAGGAGATCCGGGTGCGTTTATGGACCGCATGTTACTGGAATCATACCCATACCGGATTGTGGAAGGAATGGTCGCGGCAGGTTATGCAGTAGGTGCTGCGGAAGGAATCCTCTATATAAGGGCGGAGTATCCCCTGGCGGTTAGCCGGGTACTTGAAGCCCTGGAGATATGCAGGGAAGAGGGTTTCCTGGGAAAAAATATATTGGGGACTGGTTTTGATTTTGATCTTTCAGTCTACCAGGGAGCAGGTGCATTTGTGTGTGGCGAGGAGACCGCACTTATCGAATCCATCGAAGGAAAGCGTGGCTTTCCAAGGATTCGTCCTCCCTTTCCTGCAGTGGAAGGGTTGTGGGGGATGCCCACGCTTGTCAATAACACCGAGACGTTCGCGCAGATTGCCTACATTCTGAAGAATAGTGCAGTTGCATTCAACCGGATTGGCTCCGGGACCTCAAGGGGGACCAAAGTTTTTGCCCTGGCCGGTAAGGTGGCAAGGGGTGGATTGATTGAAGTGCCCATGGGCATGACCATCAAAGAGGTGGTTGAGGAGATCGGGGGTGGTGTAGCCGGGGACCGGACCTTTAAGGCTGTTCAGATTGGAGGGCCCTCCGGTGGGTGTGTTCCCCATTGGAAATCGGATACCCCCATCGATTTTGAATCACTGAAGGAGGTAGGGGCCATGATGGGTTCCGGGGGATTGGTGGTGCTTGATGATACCGACTGTATGGTGGATATTGCCCGCTATTTCCTGACGTTCACTCAAAATGAAGCCTGCGGAAAGTGCAGCTTTGGGCGCATTGGGACCAAGCGTATGCTTGAGATCCTGGAGAAGATTACCATTGGGAAAGGGACAGAAAAGGATATTGAGACACTGGAGCAACTGGCCGAGTGGACCGGCAAGGGAAGTCTTTGCGGACTTTGTAAAACGGCGCCCAATCCAATACTTTCAACGCTAAAATATTTCAGGGATGAGTATGAGGCCCACATCAGGGGGGAGTGTCCTGCCGGAAAGTGTAAGGAGCTGATCAGGTATGAGATTACCGATGACTGCATCGGGTGTACACTTTGTGCGCAGGATTGTCCGGTGGATGCCATTGCATTCAAGCCCCATGAAAAGCATGTAGTGAATCATGAACTATGTATCAAATGTGACGGTTGCAAGCAGGTATGTCCTGAGGATGCCGTAATTATCATATAGGAATTGCAGGTAATGATAAAATTGAAGATCGATAACAGGGAAGTGGAGGCACCAGGTGGTTCAGTCTTGATAGAGGTGATCCGTGAAACGGGTATTGAAGTGCCCTCAATGTGTTACCTGAAAGACGCAGAACATTTTACATCCTGTATGATATGTGTGGTGAAGGACAGGAAAAGTGGACGGATTATCCCTTCCTGTTCACTGAAGGCAGAGGAAGGAATGGATATAATCTCCATGGATGATGAGGTGAGGGAGGCCCGTAAAACTTCTCTGGATCTTTTACTGAGTGAACATGTGGGTGATTGCGAGGCACCGTGCCAGGTGAACTGTCCGGCACATATGGACATTCCGCTGATGAATCGTCTGTTGGGTGAAGGAAAGTTTGCCGAAGCCCTGCAGGTTGTCCGAATGGACATCGCGTTGCCATCAGTACTGGGAAGGATATGTCCGGCCCCATGCGAAGGAGCCTGTCGCAGAAAATCCATTGACGAGCCTGTCTCCATCTGCCTGTTAAAGAGATATGCTGGTGATTTTGATCTGGAGATGGATCAATCCTGGGTGCCTGAAAAAGCAGCAGACAGCGGAAAAAAGGTGACCATTATCGGGGCCGGGCCAGCCGGATTGGCAGCAGCCTATTACCTGGCCCTGAAAGGACACGCTTGTCATGTGATTGATCGAAATGATAAACCAGGAGGTAGCCTCAATAAAGAGGTTAAATCCGATGAACTCCCTGCCACCGTACTGCAACAGGAAATCGACCTGATTGCCAATGTGGGGGTAACCTTTGGATTGAATACCACTGTGGACTCGCAGATGTTTAAGGAGCTCACAGAAAGCAGTAATGCAGTGGTGGTTGCCACTGGAAAAGGGGAGAGTGGCATTGTTGACTGGGGATTGCCCATGCATGCAAAAGGTGTGGAGGCCGCAGGGAAAACCTACCGTGTTGGAGAGACTGGTGTTTTCGTAGTGGGAAGTGCTTTAAGGCCTTCCAGGCTGGCCATCCGTGCGCTTGGTCAGGGCAAGGAGGTTTCCTTCAGCGTGGATCAGTTTCTAAAAGATAAACCAGTGAAGGGTGAACCGTCTTTATTTAACTCCCGGTTTGGTAAGCTGCTGCCGGCCGAGTATGCCGAGTATCTGAAGGAGTCAGTACCCGGACAGCGCTTAAAACCGGAAGTAATGAAAAATGGATTTACCCCGGAGCAGGTGATGGAAGAAGCCAGGCGATGTTTGCATTGCGATTGCCGCGATATGCATACCTGCCAGTTGAGGCTCTATTCTGATGTTTATGGAGCTGACCAGAAGCGGTTCAAATCTGAGGAGCGGTTGCTGTGTACCAAGCAGGATAACCACGATCAGATTATTTACGAACCCTCAAAATGTATAAAGTGCGGAATCTGTGTCAGGATCACCGAAAAGTACAAAGATGATTATGGCCTCACATTCATTGGCAGGGGATTTGATGTAGTAGTGGGAATACCCTTTAATGAAAAGTTGTCGGAGGGATTAAAAGAGGCCGCACTTGAGGTAGCTGCAGCCTGTCCCACAGGGGCGATCTCGCAAAGAGCGAAAACAGGGATGTAAATATGTGTAGCAAAAAAAGAAATTGGGGTGTTGTGCTGGTGATGGTGCTGTTGTTTGCAACCGAACTGAGCAGTTTTGCCCAGGGCGGCAAGTGCTGGAGTAATTTCCGGGGAGATGTTAAGCTTACTGGTGTTAGTCGCGCCACACTGCCGGCTCAGCCAGCTATGCTCTGGAACTTTAATACGCAGGATGGCATCATGGCCGCCCCGGTTGTTTGTGACGGAATTATAGTGGTGGGAACGGTCAGGGGCCATCTTTATGGCATTAAAACCGACGGGACCCTCAAGTGGAAAATTATTACTGAGAACAGCATAGAAGCGCCTGCATTGATTGTGGATGGGGTGGTCTATGCCGGGAACCTGGACGGGGCCCTCTATGCAATTGATCTTCAGACCGGGGCCATCAAGTGGACCTATCATACTGATAACCAGATTATGGGGGCTCCCACCTATTTCAGCAAGGGAAAAAAGGATGTGATTATGGTGGGGAGTTACGATTATTACCTTCATGGGGTTGATCCCGAAACCGGGAAGGGATTGTGGAAGTATGAAACCTACAATTTCATTAATGGAACATGTGCTCTGTATAGCGGGATGGCTGTTTTTGGAGGGTGTGATGGCTATATTCACCTGGTGGATGCGATCAGTGGAAAAGCTAAAGCCAGCATGGAAATTTCCACCTATGTGGCCAGTTCAGCATGCATAGATGGGGACAATGCATTTGTGGGGGACTATGATGGCAGGTTTTCCTCTGTAGATCTGTTGGAACAGAAGGTGAATTGGTCCTTTGAGAATAAGGAGGCCAACCTGCCGTTTATTGGTTCGCCAGCCATCTATGGGGATTATGTTTTTATCGGGAACAGGGATAAATTCGCTTATTGCCTGAACAAAAAGAGTGGTGAGTTGGTCTGGAAGTACAACACAGGCGGAAGGGTGGATGCTTCACCGGTTGTGGTGGGAGATAAGTTGCTTGTGGCCAGTATGAGGGGCGATCTTTTTCTGCTGGACCGAAAAACAGGCAAGTCGCTGTGGACCTATGAACTGGGGACTCCCGTTCATTCCAATCCTGCAGTAGTCGATAACCGCATCTATGTTGCAGGAGATGATGGCCGGGTTTATTGCCTGGGAAAAAAATAGGATTATTTAGTCATATAACATATGTATTACAAATGAATATCATGCATATTATCCCGGGTTCGGGAGGAAGTTTTTATTGTGGGAATTGTTTGAGGGATTCCAAGTATGTGGAGGCACTCCGTAAATCGGATCACAGGGTAGTTAAATTGCCCATGTACCTGCCGCTGTTTGCGGATGAACATGATCTGAGCAGAGAGATTCCAGTATTTTACGGAGCCATCAGTATCTATCTGAAACAGCTATTCCCCATATTCAGAAAGGCTCCGGTCTGGTTTGATAATGCCCTGAATTCAAAGCCCATGCTTAAGCTGGCATCAAAATTTGCAGGATCTACCAGGGCCAAGGGCCTGGAGGAGATGACAGTATCCATGTTGCTGGGTGAAGAGGGCCAGCAAAAGGACGAACTGCAGCGAATGGTGGACTGGATCGTTGAGAATTGTGATCCCGATGTGATCCATCTCTCCAATGCTCTTTTGCTTGGACTGGCCCAACAGCTGTCAGAACGGTTGAATGTTCCCGTGGTGTGCTCATTGCAGGATGAGGATGTGTGGGTGGATGTGATGAAACCGTCGGCAAGAGATAGTGTCTGGAAACTGATGTCCAGGAAATCGGAGCACGTCAGTGCATTTATTTCGGTAAGTGATTTTTATGCCGGTGTGATGAAGGAGAAGATGGATATTCCGGAGGAGAAGCTCTCCAGTGTTCACATCGGTGTTGATCCGGAGGACTATACATTCAAGCCGGTTTCAGAGAAGAAGCGGAAAATCGGGTATATCTCACGCATGTGTTTTGGAAATGGATTGGATATCCTGCTAGATGCCTTTATTCTGTTAAAACAAAAGGCGGAATTTGAGGATGTGGAGCTGGTGCTTACGGGGGGATCTACCGGAGATGACAAGAAATACCTTTCGGATATCAAGCACCTGATCAAGGAAAAAGGATTACACGACCAGGTGGAGTTTCATGAAGAATTTGAAGAGCAGGGGTTGCGCGAATACCTGGAAAAAGTCTCCATGGTTTCGGTACCTGTTCGCAATGGAGAGGCCTTTGGGATCTACCTGCTGGAGTGTATGGCATCCGGAGTTCCGGTGGTACAGCCTGCCCTGGGCGCATTTCCCGAGATTGTTGAATTAACCGGGGGAGGGATTATTTACGAGTCAAACACACCCGAAGCCCTGGCGGTTTCCCTGGAAAAATTGTTGCTTGATCCGGTCGAGCTTGATCGGCTGAGCAGGGCCGGGGAAGCAGGAGTTAAGGAACACTTTCATATTAATGTGCAGGCCAAGAGAATGGTTGCCCTTTATGAAGGTGCCATAGAATCTGTGAAAGGTGCAAAAGTGAATTAAATCAGGCCATATCGTTATGCTACTACAACTTGATAACATCAGCAAAGGGTTTGGTAATCCTTCAGATTCAAGCTACCGCGGGGTGCTGGAGAACCTCACCCTGGAGGTTAATGAGGGAGAACGTATTGCCATTCTTGGTCCCTCAGGTTCGGGAAAGACCACTTTATTGAATCTCATAGGCGGACTGGACCATCCCGATGAAGGTTCGGTGAGGTTCAGGGAAAAGGTCATTACGGGTTATTCTGACCAGGAGATGGACCGGTTCAGAAATGAGGAGATTGGGTTTGTATTTCAGTTTCACCACCTCCTGCCCCAATGCACTCTACGTGAAAATATACTGATACCCACCCTGGTGAATCACAACAGGGTGGAACGGGAAGAGAAACTAAAACGGGCAAATGACCTGATGAAGCGCGTTGGGATCTGGGATTTTCGCCACAAGTTGCCTGGAAAGCTTTCAGGGGGTGAGTGTCAGCGTGCTGCGGTGGTCCGGGCCATGATCAACTCCCCTTCACTGTTGCTTGCAGATGAACCAACCGGAGCACTTGACAGTGAGAATGTGGATCTGATGGCAAATTTGCTCCTGGAGCTGAATAAAACGGACGGATTGACCCTGCTGGTGGTGACCCACTCACTTGAACTGGCCAGGCAGATGGGGAGGACCCTGGAGCTAAGAAATGGAAAACTGGTGGAAATCTGATCATAGGGAACACCTTCATACATGAATATATACAGGCTCATTCGAAACAACCTTACCTATTATGGAAGAAAGAACTTTCTGCTGGCACTTGGTGTGGCTATCAGTGGGGCGGTACTGACCGGTGCTTTGGTGGTTGGCGATTCGGTGGAGTACAGCCTGAACCGGATTGTGGAACAGCGTCTGGGTAAGATTACCCATGTTCTAAAGGCCGGGGATCGCTATTTTACCCGTGGACTTGCAAAACAGGTTGGGGCACAGCTGCAGGTACCCGTTTCTGCGGTTCTTCTCCAGGAGGGAAGTGCAGTGGCAGATGGGGGGCAGCTCAGGGTAAATAACATCCAGGTAGTGGGGTTGGACCAACGGTTTGATGAGCTGGCAGGAGGGAATACCCGTTTCAGTCAACTGTCGGGCGATACGGTGATCATCAGTCGCAACCTCTCCAACAGGTTGAGCCTACAGAAAGGGGATGAAGTTTTACTTAGAATTCAGCGAGCCAGCCTGATACCGCTCAATGCACCATTTGTATCTGATGCTGAAAGTGTGGTCTCCTTCAGGGCCACCATCCAGGACATAGCCGAAGATGACCAGCTGGGACGGTTTAATCTGAAGGTTTCACAAACGGCACCTTTTAATGTATTTGTAGCCAGCTCGAGACTGGAAGAGCTAATGGATTTTGAAGGACGGGCCAATGTGTTGTTGCTACAGGCTGAAGGGTTGGATGTTGCTTTGATTAACTCATCCATCAGAGAGCAATTCACCACCGCAGATGCCGGCCTTAAACTTGCTTTGCTGGAGGATACCGAGCAGGTGGGGGTGACGAGCGATCGGGTATTTATCGACGACATATTAACTGAACCCCTGAGCCAGGCCGGAGATGGAGAGGGTATCCTTACCTATTTTGTAAACTTGCTGGTCTCCTCAGGCGATACAACACCTTACTCATTTGTCTCCACCCTTCCTTCCCATATGCTGGACTCAGAAGAGGTAATCATTAACCAGTGGCTGGCAGATGATCTGTCGGCCGGAGTGGGCGACACCATCAGGATGTCCTACTTCGTGGTTGGTCCCTTGCGGGAATTAATCGATACAACCGCAACATTTGTTGTTCATTCAGTGGTAGCCATGGAGGGTCGATATGGGGACCGTTCGCTGATGCCTGATCTGCCTGGTCTTTCCGATGCCGGAAACTGCCGCGACTGGGATACGGGGGTGCCCATCTCACTGGAAAGCATCCGGGATAAAGATGAAGATTACTGGGATGAATCGGGAGGAATTCCTAAGGCTTTTATCTCTGTTTCCAGGGGTGAGCAGTTGTGGAAAAACCGGTTTGGTACCTATACTTCCTTCCGGTACAATGACGATCTTCAGAACCTGGATTCACTTGAAAGTCGGCTGATGGATCAGGTAGATCCGGCCATGCTTGGATTCACCCTTGAAGCGACACGGTCGAAGGGCGATGAAGCAGCCGGGAGTGGAGTGAATTTTAGCCAGTTATTCGGTGGACTCAGCTTCTTTTTGCTTGTGGCCGCTATCCTGCTGACGGTCCTGCTTTTTTTGCTGAACCTGGAGAGCCGGGAGGAGCAATTGAGGACGCTGGTGGTGCTGGGAATTCCTTTGAAGAAGATTCGCCGGATCATGCTTACCGAGAGTTTGCTGGTTGCATTCCTTGGAGCTTTGGCCGGATTGATTTTGGCGCTTTTTTATAACAAGATGGTTTTCAAAGCCCTTAATGGAGTCTGGAAGGATGTGGTAAGGACGGAGATGATGCATATGGATGTGAATGCAGTCACCCTGCTTACGGGACTGGTGATTACCCTGTTGGTGGCATTCTTATCCCTCTATTTCCCTCTTACCCGAATGCTGAAAAGACAATTCACTGCGCACAAGGGAGGGGGAGAGGGAGGCTGGTCAATAAAAATCAGGAGCCGGAAATTATCGCAGAGACTCTCTGCATTTGCTTTCATTTCAAGTGGATTGACAGCCCTGGGATTAATAGCAGCACAATTGGTAAACCTGGAGGTTGTTAATGTGCCTGTTTTCTTTGCCGCAGGCGGTTTGTTGCTGGTGGCAGCAGTCTTCTTTTTCAGATGGTACCTGGGCCGGGAGGAGCAATCTGATGAGTCGGCAATTGACTGGCCCCTGCTTAGCTGGAAGAATGCCCGCAGGAACCGCACCCGGAGTATGAGTATTGTGATCCTGTTTGCAATCGGGGCTTTCCTTGTGATCTCCACAGGCAGCAACAGGAAAGACCTGTTTACCAATTCAGAAAACAGGTCCAGCGGAACCGGTGGATTCCTGTTCTATGCTGAATCGACCGTGCCGGTACTGCGACAGCTTAATGACCCTCAGGTTCAATATGATATCGGACTGGGCGAAGGTTATTCATTTGTTCAGATCAGAAAAGCAGATGGCGATGATGCCAGTTGTCTGAACCTGAATAAAATTGTTAATCCACAGGTGTTGGGAGTTAATCCTTCCCTGCTGGAAGGTCGGTTTTCTTTTGTGACAACCACCCCATTCCTGGATGAGCAAAATCCATGGATTTCGCTGCAACAGGAGCTACCCGGCGGATTAATTCCTGCCATTGCCGATGAGACCGTTATTAAATGGGGATTGGGACTTGCGGTGGGGGATACCCTTCACTATACCAACTCCAACGGGGGAAGCATGGAGCTGTTGTTGATCGGGGGAATGGCCCCTTCAGTGTTCCAGGGCAATGTGATCATAGCCGAAAACAGGTTTCTTGAGCAGTTCCCGGAGAGCAGTGGCACCCATGTATTCCTTGTGGATGGAGCCATTGCAGACACGGCAATGATAAGGTCCGAACTTGGTCGGGGCATGAGGGATCTGGGTTGGGATATGCAGTTCACTTCCACCAGACTGGCTGAATTTAATTCGGTGACCAATGCCTACCTCTCCATCTTCCTTGTGCTGGGGGCGCTGGGATTGCTGTTGGGCACTTTTGGACTTGTGGTGGTGCTTTCGAGGAGTATCCTGGAGCGGAAACGGGAAATTGCGTTGCTGAAAGCTGTTGGATTTGGTCGGGAAAAAATCCGCCGACTGGTGGTCAGGGAGTACATGATTCTGCTGCTCACAGGTATTGTTACGGGATTTGTAACGGCCATTATTGCTACACTACCCTCCATCATGAGCGCCCATACAGGAACCTCATTCACCTCCATTATTTTTTGGCTGGCCATCCTGGTATTCAATGGCTGGGCCTGGATCCAGTTGATCACGCGTTCAGCATTAAGAAACAAAACCATCTATACCGCACTCAGGAATGAGTAGCTTAAACCAATTGAAACAGCTCAGGGTAGATTCCATCAAAGCCTGGCAGGAATGGAAATGAAGAACACGGGAGCTAAAATTCTGATTGTTGGAGGGACCGGATTGCTTGGGTACCATGCGGGATTGGAATTTTTAAAGCGCGGATACCAGGTAACAGCACTATCCTTGCGAGATATTGATCTGACGGGATGGTTCCCAAAGGAGATTGAGGTGGTATACGGAGACGTTTTCACCATGACCAGCCAGGCGCTGATCTCACAATTCACAGGTTTTTATGCCGTGGTCTATGCCATGGGGCCGGATG
>Ga0164313_10001725_pt1 | contig 19461 bp, 12 predicted proteins | sample GuaBasSedimGuay4_FD_113735 | JGI IMG/M metagenome (GOLD analysis project Ga0164313, IMG submission 113735) | Subseafloor sediment microbial communities from Guaymas Basin, Gulf of California, Mexico - Guay4, Core 4569-4, 0-3 cm | ecosystem: Environmental > Aquatic > Marine > Hydrothermal vents... | reverse complement strand
TCGCAAGGTTCGACCGAATGCAACTGGAGGAAGAAGAAGAGGAATAGAGAACGTATTCCGTATTCCGTATTCCGTAATACGGAATACGGAATACGGCGGATGACTGCACATCCGCCACGCTCTTACGCCGTTAACTGATTTCCGATCGGTGTACGGTGTACGGTGTACGGTGTACGGTGTACGGTGTACGGTGTACGGTCTACGGTGTACGTTCCGCCTATATCTCGTCCAGGAGTTTCTGTCGCTTCTCCTGGTACTCCTCTTCGGTGATGAGGCCCTGATCGCGTAGGTCTGCGATCTTCTGGATGGAGTCCGCAGCGTGTGGCTTGAACTCTCCTGTCGGAGCAGTGGAACCGCTGAGTTCGATGCTCCGCTGCTCTCTCGTCTTGTAGAGAAGCGTCTGGAAATCGTCAGGGTGGGGAATGTTCGCGAACTTGCTCTGGCCTGCGGAACCCGCGGACTCGATGAGGAGGTCACCCGCACCGAGCATCCTCTCGAATATCGACGCCGAGAAGTTGACATTCGTGATGCGCTCGAGGGGGATCTCGACACCCGACTTCGCGACGAGTCCGGTCCTCGTGATCAATCGCTCATCGGTGAGTACGTATCGGGTGGTGTACCAATCGACGAACGGACGAACCACAAGCCACAGGGCGGCTCCAATCACCCCGAGGAGGATCACCCAGAGAAACGCTCCCGAGATCCAATCCATCGCTAGTGCTACGCCTACAAGGACGAGACCGGCAAGGAACCACAACATGGGGATGAACAGGAGTTTCCAATGGGGGCGAAACGACGTGACAATAATCTCTCCGTCGCTGAGTGCATCTTCTGGCCAAGGCATGGAAGCAAGACTACCAGAGGTCAGATATCAGATGACAGAACACAGAGAAAAGAAGCAGAAGGCATGATCCGATCTGACATCTGGAAGCGAGCCCGCGAGCGATCTGACATCTGACATCTGGAAGGGAGCCTGCGAGCGATCTGGTGTCTCTCACAACGAGAAACCCCAAGGAAGCCGGAGCCCCCTTGGGGTGTTCTCTGCTTTCCCTCGGGCCTTGCAGCCTTCAGGTCCACTGCTCCGCAAGCGGAGCGTGATGCGAACCGAGGTCCGCACCTGGTCGTTCGAGCCCTCACCGGCCGAAGCCGATGCGGTGGAGCCGAAGCCCCGACACCGTGAGATGTGCTCATTCAACCTGTCCGTCTGACCCTCACCGGCCGAAGCCAATGCGGTGGAGCCGAAGCCCCGACACCCGGAGGTGCCATCATCAGGACCCAACCCGTCGCCGGGTCGGTCGCCGGGTTTGAAACCGGCTGTCGGGTTTGAAGCCGACGGTCCGGGGTTTCCCCTGGACCCCGCTCCCGGGTTTCCCCGTTTGCGGCCACCTCGGGTCTCCCCTTGGCAGTGATCTGAATATTGCACCGATGGCGCTCCTACTCAAGCCAGATCACTGGTTGCTTTTCGCGAATCACGGATCGTTTTCGCGCTCCACTGGTAGCGCTACCGGTTGCCTCGTTTCAGCCCGCATTTCTCCTGTTCTCAGTCCTCGACATTGGCCTGTCAGCGCGCTCGCTAACGCCGCGGAGCACAGAGAAGCGGAAGGCATGGCCCGATCCGCTCTCCGCCATCCGCTCTCCGCGATCCGCCATCCGCCATCCGCCATCCGCCATCCGGCCTCTGGAATCTGGAATCTGGAATCTGGAATCTGGAATCCGCCATCCGCCATCCGGCCTCTGGAATCTGGAATCTGGAAGCGAGCCCGCGAGCGATCCGACCTCTGACAAAAAAAGAAGTAACCCCGGAGGAGCTCGACCGAAGTCTTGCCCCACCGGGGTTCTTCGTTGAAGTGCGTCAACACTTCAAAACCGGTTCATGTCGGTTTCCCAACTCCGCCCGGTTGCCCCTTGGAACCGAGGTTCAAGAGGTTGGAACACGCCCGAAAGCAATGCTCCGTGGTCCTTCTGAGGCTGGGTTCCCCATCGAGACCGGTGGTTGGACGACGAAGCCGTCGCAACACCCTGGAATCTACGCATTCCCGGTCACGTCTGCAACTCGGACACACGTCTGGTTTTCGCGAACAACTCCCAGATTTCGCGGACTGACAGCCGATAACGGATAACGGATAACGGATAACGGACGGCTGAAAGCTAATTCGTGTCACAGGCTCCCTGTACGCTGACACCATGTCCACACACGACACACCAACGGCAGTCGAAGTTCCCGTTCTCAAGACACTCTCGCCATCGAGAGCTAGCGATTTCAAGACCTGCCCCCAGATGTACAAGTTCAAGTCGATCGACAAGATCGAGACCGAACCGACCATCTATCAGGCGCGGGGAACGACCGCTCACCTGGCTCTTGAGCGACTGTTCGAACTCCCTGCCGTGGAACGAACACCAGAACACCTGTATGACCTGTTCCGCTCTGCCTGGCAGGAACTCAAGGCGACTGACTATCCGGACCTCTTCACCGACCTTGAGGAGGAGCGAACATGGGGGATCGAAACGCTCAACATCCTCGCTTCGTACTTCACCGTTGAAGACCCGACATCGTTCGAACCACTCGCCCTCGAAATGGACCTCACTGTCCCTGTGAACGCGATGACGATCAGGGGAATACTGGACCGGATGGAGGAAGTGACCCAGACAGCGGATGACGGGACCCAACGCCAACTTCTCGTGATCACAGACTACAAGACAGGCAAGGCTCCACCAGAGCGGTACGCCGAGAAGGCGTTCTTCGCCCTGAAGATCTACGCCCTGCTGATTCGCATTACCAGGGGCGTCACACCAGACCGTCTGCGTCTCCTGTATCTCAACGGCCCCACCGAGTACACCCGCGATGTGAACGATCGGCAACTCGATGCCATGGAGAAGCAACTCGAAGCTCTCTGGGCGGCGATCAACAAGGCGATCAAGACAGACAACTGGCCAGCGAAGACCTCCGTGCTGTGTGACTGGTGCGACTTCAAAGCTGAACTCTGCCCCGCATGGAACGATGCCAAACCCGTGCCTGAGGCCGAAGTCACCGGAGTCGATACGCCTTGACCACCCCGGCTGAGACAAGGGTGGACCCTGGTGATTGGGACCGTTTCTTGCCCATACCAAACCGACCTCAGATCGTTGTCGGGGGGCCGGGAACGGGCAAGACCCAGTTCCTCGCTCAGCGGATCGCATGGGCCGTCGCTGAAGGATCGATGGATCCTTCCACCATCATCGCACTCGCTTTCTCCCGACGCGCGGCCGACGACATGGTGAGACGCCTCACCGAGCTGATCGGAGCGGAGGCGAACCGTGTAACGATCACCACGTACCACGCTGCAGCGATGCGTATCGTGGAAGCAAGGTTCGAAGGAATCGGTTGGGCGCGCTCCCCCACGGTTCTTACCGCGGCCGAACAGGAACAATATGCAGCACAGGTTCTTGCCACCGAGGCCCGTGAGTCGTGGCCCCCTGGGTATGGAGCACTTCTGGATTCTCCAGTCATGGCAGCTGAGGTCACCGACTTCATCCTGCGCTGCCACGAGCAACTACTGTCCCCGGCCGACCTTGAGGTCATGGATGACGAACGCTTCACCGCAATGGCTGGATTCATGGCCAGGTACAACGACCAACTCACCGCGGACAACCGCACCGACTACGGGCGGATCCTGACCGAGGCTGTCGGTGCCCTGACCCGGTGGCCTGAAATCGCCGCTCCCTACGAACTCGTCGTCGCAGATGAGTATCAGGACACCTCTCCAGCCCAGGCTGAGATGACCTTCCTCCTCGCAGGGAACACACAGAACCTCGTGGTCGCCGCTGACCCTTACCAATCCATCTACTCCTTCCGAGGAACGGACATCAACAACGTGTTCGCCTTCCCTCAGCAAGCAGAGAAACGCCTTGGGAGCAAGGCCGAACGGATAGTCCTCACCACCTCATTTCGTGTGCCAGCCGAGATCCTTGACGCTGCCGTCTCCGTGACGCGGCGTGCGCTGCCAGGTGGCGCAGGCAAGGTGGCGAGCACTCGTTCCGGGGGTGCTGTCGAATCCCACGTGTTCCCCACGCTGAACGATGAGGCAGAGTGGATCGCATCCGATATTGAACGCGTCCACCTTGTCGATGGAATTCGCCTTGAACGAATCGCAGTGTTCATGAGGTCACGAACGGCATTTGGAGCGGACCTCACCGCCGCGTTCGAGCGTCGGTCGATACCCCACTCATTCTCCGAGTCGAGGCTCGCCGACGAGCCGATAGTCCGGTTCGTTCACGACATTGTCGCCGCGGCAACGCTCGGCGGTGACGGAGCGATGTTCGCAATGAGGAGAGTCCTCATGAGTCCCTATGTTGGGCTCACCTATGGTGGTGTCAATGAATTGGGGCGCCTCGTCGACGCAGGGGCCTCGTGGACAGACGTCATTTCCGAGAGTGTACGCGGTGGAGAACAGATCGCAGCTCTCCTCTCGGACACCTCCTGGGCACTCTCGATGGACGCCTCACAGGGGCTTTGGGAAGTGTGGTCAACACTGCCACAACTCGTCGCCGTTGCGCTCGACGACGCTTTCGAACAGGACCGCCGGGCGTGGTCTGCGTTCAACCAGGTCTTGGCCAGGCTTGCCGAGCGATCCCCGGGGGCGACACTGAGCGACCATGCTTCGCTCGTGAGCGGGGCCGACTTTGAGTCCGATCCGCTATACGCGTTCTCAGACGACGCAGCCAGAGGAGTTAGCGTCGGATCTCTCCACGATGCCAAGGGCACGGAATACGACATCGTGTACGTGGCGAACGCGGTTGAGGGTGCGTTGCCAGATCTTCGTACGCGGGACTCTCTGCTCGGTACCAGACTGCTCAGCCCACATCTACCCGCCGACCCCACCGACTACGTTGCGTTCCGACTCGATGAGGAGCGCCGCCTCGCCTACACAGCCACGACACGGGCAACCTCACGCGTCGTTTGGACCGCAACGGCGAGTAACGATCCCAACGCCGGCGGCCAACCGAGCAGATTCTTGCCGCTTGTCTGCCCCCCGACGCCGCCTTTGATGCATCCAGATCCGCTGACTCCGCGGTCTTTTGAAGCAGAACTCCGCAGGAGAGCACGCGATCCGCTCGTTCCTCTGGCGCGTCGGCTCGCGGCCCTCGATGTGCTCGCTCTCGGCACTGACGTCGGCCTGGCTGACCCCTTGACACGATACGGCAGCCGCGAACGCGGGGCGGACAATTCCATCACACCAGAAACGATCCGGCTGTCACCAAGCCAGGCGGGCGCGTACCTGACGTGTCCACGGAAATATGCCATAGAGAGGTTCCTCCTCACGCGTTCAGAGACGACCGACCCGATGCGGTTCGGGACCCTGATCCACCACGTCCTCGAACTGGTCGAACGCGCCGCCACAGCCGATGGGCGCGGCCGCTCCACCTATGACGAAGCGATCGAACACCTCGAGGATGCTTGGGACGAGTATGGATTCGGCGACGATGCTGTTGGGCTCTCATGGAAGCTACGGGCCATCCAGACCCTCGACAACCTCTATGAGAAATGGCCTACGTCGGGCGAACCAGTTGCGTTGGAGAAAGCTCTGACCCTCGACATCGGTGGCGTCGAGTGGCTTGGACTAGCGGACCGCATCGAACTCCGTGGCTCGGAACTACACGTTATCGACTACAAGACATCGGCATCAGCGGCATCTGTGGCCGAGGCGAAATCGTCGATCCAGCTCGGCTTCTATCTCCTTGCAGCGATGGATGATTCCGAACTCGCGACGCTCGGCGACTTCTCAGGCGCCGAGTTCTGGTATCCGCGCAAGGACCCGAACAAGCGCAGCATCATCACCCGGAGCTTTTCGATGTCTTCCATTGACGACGTACGCGACGTTCTCGGGGAGATCACCTCGTCGATCACTGTCGAGGAGTTCCCACCGGTTGTCGGGCCCCACTGCGACGCATGCGGTGTTGCCTTCGTGTGCCCAGCACGCGACGAAGGACGCGAGGCGTTTTCGCTATGACCGAGTTCATCCCGACATCCGAACAGCGATCCATCATCGAGTATCCGCCGGCACCGCTGCGCGTGGCGGCTGGGGCGGGTACAGGCAAGACGACGACGATCGTCAAGAGGCTTGCCGCAACTGTGGATGCTGGCGGGGATCCGACACGGGCTCTCGGTATCACGTTCACGAACAAGGCCGCAGGCGAACTACGTTTGCGTCTACGCGAATCCGTAGGCGAGCGGGACGACGGCAGGGAGGTCGAAGTCGCCACCTACCACAGCTTCGCCTCATCCATACTCGACGAGTTCGGTGCATTCGTCGGCTACCAGCCGACGGCGACGCTCATGGACGACGGGCACCGTACCGAACTGGCATACCGGGTCCTTGAGAACCTCGACACGACCGACCTCGACCTCTCAGCGCTCGCCCAGCGCAAGAAGGAGCTTCTCTCCGTTTCCGAGGCACTCACAGCCAACCTGTTGTCGATGGACGATGTGGCGAGTCTCGCCCCGCAGGACCTCGACGACGTATGGCTCAAGCGCGTCTCGCTCATGGACGCAGCGGAGCAATTCGTTGTGGCGAAACAGCACCTCGGATTCTTCGAGTACGGCGACCTCATCGCCTTGGCCGTGGCCATCGTTGAGGACTTTCCCGAGGTCGCGGCGCAAATAGCTCGCAGATACGACACGGTGCTCCTCGACGAGTACCAGGACACAGATCCTGCACAGCGCAGGCTGCTTGCGGCCATCTTTGCCCGAGGCACAGCGGTAACGGCCGTTGGAGACTCCGATCAGACGATCTATGAATGGCGGGGTGCATCGCTCGAGAATTTCGCAGACTTTCCGACGCACTTTCCGCGAACAGACGGCATGAAGACCGAAACGCTGCCCCTGAGCATCAACCGCCGATCCGACCGCCTGATCCTCAACCTCGCGAACAAGATCCAAACGAAGCTGCCAAGACTCGATGGCGCCGAGGAGCTCAAGCCAGGGCCCGATGCTGCCCGGGGCGAAGTCACTGTGGCCTGGTTTCCGACCGACAACGCGGAAGCGACATGGATCGCCCAGGAGATGCTTGAACGCAGGGGCGGAGGGCAGGACTGGTCTGACATGGCTGTGCTAGCCAGGAAGAGATCGTCGATTCGGCCCATTATCAAGGCACTGCGCGATGCCAACATCCCGTTCTCTGTCAGTTCGATGGGTGAACTGCTCACCGTCGGGGAAGTCAGCGACCTTGTTGCATGGATGCGCGTGCTCGCTGACCCTGGCGACGAGCAGCACCTCCTGCGAATCTGGATGGGTGGACGCTTCCGCATAGGTATGCGGGACATCTCACGTCTGGCCCGCTGGTGCAAAGGGGATGACACGCGTGATCTCGCCGTGGCGGTCGAACATCTCGACGAGATCAAAGACCTGTCACCCTCGGGAAGAGCGCTTCTCGAGGAATACATGTCGACCCACAGTGATCTCCACGCTCTGGCACAGGTCCTCCCCGTGTCAGGGATCGTCTCGACGATCATCGAGCGTCTCGGAATCTGGGACGAGATCGCTGCACAGCCAACGGCGGCTGCCACGACCGCCCGCATCAACATCGGGAGGTTCGTCACGATCGCCAATGCGTGGACCCCTCTCGACGGAAACCCGACCCTGCCCGCGTTTCTTCGTTACCTCACCGCACTCGACGACGCTGCCTCATCCAGTGATCTCGATTCGGCCATCGAGGTCGCTGATAGCGTGGTCCAGGTGATCACGGCCCATTCTGCCAAGGGCCTCGAATGGCCGGTGGTCTTCCTCCCCTCACTCGCTGAGGGGACGTTCCCGTCGAGCGTCAGACAGTTCGACGAGCCATCCAAGCACGCCACATCAATGCCGTACGAGGTTCGTCTCGACGGCTCCTCATTCATCGAGGCATCGGCGGCTGCCCCTGGCAAGGAGAGAGACGCTGTGCTCCGAAGCCGTCACAACAACGCAGAATGGAGGTTGGCGTATGTCGCGGTGACGCGTGCCAAACACGAGCTCATCATGACCGGCCATGTTTGGGACGACGCGGTGACAGGCGGACGATCACCATCTCCTCTCCTCCTGATCGCCCACGACATGGACGGATCGACCCTCGGTCCATGGACGGACGACCCCGGGCCGAAGCCCGAGCCTGTGACCTTCGTCGAACCACCACCAGCCCCCGACCCCGATTTCGCACACGGTTGGGAAGAGACGATGCGAAACGTGACCAACGATCCGGGATGGATTGCAGCCTCGTTCCCCGATATCGTTGATGCCGTGGATACAGAACGCGACCAACTCATCATGCAGATCGCAGACCTCAGCGAGCCTGCGGCTGATCCCCGTCCGGATCAGTTCGCGACATCCGTAACCAATCTCGTTGCATTGGCAGAGTGCCCGCTCAAGTTCAAGTGGATCCATCACGACAGGCTTCCGAGACGCCCCGGTATCGCCGCTCAGCTTGGTACACAGTTCCATCGCAAGGTGGAGTACCACAACCTGGGTGTCGTTTCACTCGACGATCCGACCTTCGACCGGTTCCCTGCTGGAGAACCGGCGAGTAAGCCTGGCGCAAGGCGCACCGACCCATGGCAAGTGTTCACAGAGTCACGGTTCGTTGACCGACAGGCCACATTCTCCGAGGTCCCGTTCGTCCTCGAGATCGGCAGTGGCCTGCTCCGGGGAAAGATCGACGCGATCTACACAGAAGACAACGACTCATGGGAGGTCGTTGACTACAAGTCAGGGAAGCGCCGCGACGACGAGGCCCGCAAGGTACAGCTGGAGGCATACGCCCTGGCAATCGATGACGGGGCAGTGTCGCTGAACGTCCCTCGTGAGATGGCTGTGACCTTCGCCTATTTCGGAGGGGGCGTGTGTGATGAGGACACAGTCGAGGTCGACGACGTGTGGCTGGACACGGCCCGGTCACACATCGACACGCTCATGAAGACCGCCGAGGATGGGCCGTTTGAGGCTAGCCCGTCACCTGCGTGCCGCTACTGCGACTTCCTCCACCTGTGCGAGCCAGGAAAGGCCGAAGTGAAGCGGGCCAGCAAGACGGAGAATTGATAACCGATGATCGGTGTCGCTCCTAGAGAATTCTTCCTTGAGCAACGTCAATCACGAATGTGACGGGGCCCGAGTTCGTGAGAGACACGTCCATCATCGCACCGAAACGTCCCGTCTCAACGCGTACGCCCTCACTGACAATGGCATGAGCGAGCAGATCGATCAACGGTGCCGCATGATCAGGAGCGGCAGCGCCAGCGAACGATGGCCGTCTGCCCTTGCGGAGATCAGCGAGCAACGTGAACTGGGACACGATCAGGATCGACCCCTCGATGTCGATTATCGAACGGTTCATCTTGCCTTCGAGGTCCGTGAACACACGCATTGACACCAGTTTCTTGGCGAGCGCCACCGCATCGGCATCTCCGTCGGAATCTACAGCGCCAACGAGGACGAGCAATCCCGAGTCGATGGAAGCGATGCTCTCTCGCTCCGCGACCACATCTGCATTGCTGACTCGTTGCACGACAGCGCGCACTGTTCCTCCATCGTTGTAGCGCACGTCCAACCTACACTCGCCACCATGCTTGCAACGATCGTCCTTTCGGTCGCCCGCGGATTCGTCATGGGCGCGGCCGATATCGTGCCCGGTGTCTCTGGTGGCACCATCGCCCTGATCTTCGGTATCTACGACCGTCTGATCTCCTCCATCCGCGCTGGCGCCCTCGCACTCGGAAATCTCGCACGAGTAGATCTCCCCGACGCCAAGAAATGGTTCAGCAGGGTGGATTGGACGTTCATCCTGTCGCTCGGAGCGGGGATCTTGCTTGCGGTTGCGTTGCTTGCCACACTTCTCGAGAAGTTGCTGATCGATCAGCCTGTTCTGATGTCTGCCTTGTTCCTTGGTCTTGTCCTCGGTTCCATCGTGATCACCTGGCAGATGATCAAGAAGCATTCAATGTCGACTGTCATGATCGTGGCAGGAGTTGGCGTGGGCGTATTCGTCTTCCTTGGACTCCGCAACGGAACCACAGAGGAAGCCGTCGCCCAGGTCGCGGATCCGGCTTTGTGGGCATTCTTCGGTGCAGGGGCGATCGCTATCTGTGCGATGATCCTCCCCGGGATCTCGGGTTCGTTCCTACTCGTCCTGATGGGGATGTACGGGCCCGTGCTGGCGGCGGTTACGAGCCGCGACTTCGCTTCCCTTGGCGTGTTCCTCGTCGGCGCTGTCATCGGGTTGGGCCTGTTTTCACAGATCTTGTACAAGGCACTCACGACACACCACGACGCTGTCCTCGCCGCGCTCATCGGTCTCATGGCAGGTTCGATGAGAGTGCTGTGGCCGTGGCCACTCGGTGTCGACTCGACTGCACTTGGAGCACCGGACAGCTACATCGCCGGGTCGATCATCGTAGCGGTACTGGCCTTTGTGGTGGTGATCGTTGTAGCGAGGTTCGCTCAACGCCTAGAGGTTCTCGACACCAGTGCTTGACCAGCCTTGTGACGAGTACGTAGTACGAAGTACGTAATACGAAGTACGCAATACGAAGTACGAAGTACGTGCTACGTACTTCTTCCTGCCTCCTCGTCGATCGGTGGGGAGAGAACCTTGAACAGGATCGGTGACAGAATCGCGCTGACACCGACCAGCAACACGGCACCTGCTGCGATCCCCTCATCGATGACACCGTTCGCCACGCCAACAGCAGCGAGGGCAATGATCACACTCAACTGGCCAGCAAGCAGGATCCCCGACCCGAGGCTGTCTCGGAAGGACAGGCCCCGCAGCATCAGCAGCGGAGAAGGGATCATCTTCGCCGCAAATGCCACGACGATGATCCCGATCGCAGCCATGAGAACCTCCCGATCCGCAAGCGCATCGAGGGGGAACTGCACGCCAACCGAGATGAAGAACACAGGGATGAGGAACCCGTAGGCAAAGCCAGAAAGACGCTGCTCGAGATCCCCCGAATTCCGGAACACGAATGCCAGGATCGCTCCTGCCATGAACGCTCCAAGAATCGGATCCATTCCGAGCGCGAGAGACAGGCCGATGAACACGAAGAGAAGAGCGAACGAGAACCTGATGCCCATCTCATCGGGATCGTGCGATGCGAACAACTTCTCGACACGTTCTGGATACCACCATGCAACTGTTTTCATGACCCACAACGACGCCAGAAGGACCACCACGAAGACAGGAACGGCGAGTAACTCGACGCCCCAGCCACTCTGAAGCCACACAGAGAAGACGATCACGCCCGTTGCCGCAATGAACTCAGCCAGAACTCCGATCACCATCGTGATCTGGCCCTGACGGGTCGACGTCCGCCCCGTCGCCCGCAGCGCAGGCACGATGATCCCGACGGATGAAGCGGAGATCAGCAGCGTGAGGAAGATCTGCTGATTCGTTGTCTCCAGCCCGACGAGACCCAGCCCGAACCAGGAGAGCGCCACGACGAGAGCGAAGAAGCCGAGACCGAACATGATCGGCCCTTTCCCCTCTCTTTCGAGTGAATCGAAGTCGATCTCGAAGCCCGCGAGGAACATCAGCAGGAAGAGTCCCAGCTCAGCGAGGACGAGTATGAATCCCTCGGATGTCGTTGCTGACCCGATGAGTCCAAGAACCTGTGGGCCGATCAGTAACCCGAAGAGGATCTCAAGCACCACGGCTGGCAGGCCGATCCGTCTAGCAAGAAGTGGGAGAAGAAACGCACCCAAGCCGATCGCGACGAACGTCGTCGCGTTCGGAAGGACACCTTCAGTCCCAGCGGCGAGGACGAGGGTCATCTCACATTCCCGGAGGTACGAACAGGACCGAACCCCTGGATCGCGCCGCCGCCCACACCCCGATGCCAGGCCGAACGGTGTTCAGGGGCAGTGCCGGCATCGAGAGGACGAGCAGCGTGTCTTGAGCGGTTGTACCAGCGATCACTTTCACGGGGTTGCCTCTGGCGACTTCGCTCGTGGATTCCACTTCCTGGACTGCTGCTTCACGGTGGAGCCAAGCCGTGGCGGCGCGGCGCTCGATCATATCGTCGGCACCCATGAACGTCGGACTGGCAACCGCTACGCCGATGAGGTTGCCGCCAGATCGTTTCGCTACGTCGATCGCTGCTCGACAGGCCGCATCACCATCCGGGGTGCGAGTGACGGGGGCGACGATCGTCGCGAACCTCGCATCTCCGCGAGTGAACAGAATCGGAACCCCCGCCGGAGCAAGGGCATCGAGAACCGCGGGAATCCTGGCATATGGCCTCAACAGCGATCGCTTCGGCATCTCCACAACGATCGCACCAACGCTCTCCTGAGATGCTATCGATACACATGCCTCATATGGGCTCGCCTCAACTGTCCGGAACCGAACCTCGACGCCAAGTTCCGCCGTTGTTGTGGAAGCCAACAGGTCCTCGAGATCGTCAGCCTCGGCCTGGCTCTTGATCGAATCGATATCGCGGTGCACGATAAGCAGTTCCTCTGCATTCGTGTTCCTCACGAAGTATGCGGCCTCATTCACCGCAGATACGCGATCGGCAGCATCGGACAGGGGAACGACAACCTTGCGCCCGAACCCGAGCGGGAACGTCGATATTCCACCAGCAAACGTCCGAACAACCTGTGAGAAGTCGGTTGCCGCACCGACGACCGTGACCCTGTCCCCGAACAGGAGCACAGTGTCTCCGTGAGGAACCACAAGTTCGCCGTCGCGAAGCACCGACGCAACGACCCACAACGGAGAATGGATCTCGCGAAGCGCCATGCCCTTAACGGGCGAATCGGAGGAGATCTCGAACTCCACCGCCTCGGCTCTTCCATCGGCGAACGTTGTCGACTTCAGCTTCCGGGGCTCCATTGCAACCTCAAGACCCTGAGCAGCAAGACGGGCCGGGATCACTGTCTCCACGCCAAGATCCCGGTAAGTCGCTGCGCGGCCGGGAACACGAACGACTGCGATCACCTGCTCAACTCCTGCGTCGATGGCAAGCCGCGAGACCTCTAGATTGACGTCATCGTGCCCCGAGGCAGCAACGCATGCGATTGCTCCCGCGATTCCGGCCTCACCCAGGACAAGGGCGCTCGAACCGTCGCCGAGCACCGTTTCGACCCCACGCATCCCAGCGACTATCTCGAGACGCTCAGGATCGGTATCGACAACCACGATGTTCCAGGCATCCCCGAGGCGATTGATGAGATCACGGGCGCTTGCGCCGGCTCCTACGACTACGGCTCTCACGACACCTCCAGGTGCTGAACTTGCGAACCGTCATTATGCCTGACCTGCCGCCCAACCCGTCACTGACGGGAAACGTCAATCCCAAGTCACGGTGCCCCGGTCACGCATAGCGCCCACCACTTCTGGTTCGAGTCCGAGAGACATGAGGAGTTCCTCAACGAACCCGGCGTCCATCTCGCTCATGTCTTCGCCTGACCTCGAACTGGAGAACCTGGGTGCTTGATGAGGCCTGGGGCCTGATGCGGCAACGACGAGCGCATCGCGCGCTGCGTTGTGGGGGTGTTCGGCCACCTCTGTCATCGACAGCACAGGGGTGACGCAGGCATCTGTCCCGTCGAACACCTCTGTCCACTCCTCGCGCGTGCGCGTTGCGAATATGCCGGCGAACACCTCGGCAATGTGGGGCCACTCTCGAGGGTCGAGACGATTGCCCAGCGATGATTCGTCGAGACCGAGTCCTGAGATGAGGAGCGAATAGAACTGCGGTTCAAGCGCACCAACGGCCATGTAGTTGTCGTCAGAGGTGCGATAGCAGGCATAGAACGGGGCGCCACCGTCGAGGAGGTTCGCTCCGCGGTCCGGCGACCACATACCGGCATTAGCCAGGTCACGTATCGGCCCGAGAAGAGCAGCAGCACCGTCGACCATCGCCACATCAATAACCTGGCCAGCTCCTGTTGTTGCGCGCTCGACGAGAGCGGCGAGGATCCCGGTCACAGCGAACATCGCCCCTCCCCCGTAGTCTCCGACGAGGTTGAGCGGCGGGATGGGCACATCTTGTGGCCCTATCGCCGCGAGCGCGCCGCTCAGTCCAATGTAGTTGATGTCGTGTCCTGCCATTGAGGCATACGGACCGTCCTGGCCCCATCCGGTCAGCCTCGCATAGACGAGTCCCGGGTTCTGCCCGCACATCTCAATAGGCCCTATACCGAGGCGCTCCGTGACGCCGGGCCGGTACGGGTCGACGAGAACGTCAGCGTGAGCGATGAGGGTTGCCGCTGTCGCGTGATCGGCTTCGTCTTTCAGATCGAGCAACACGGTCGCTCTTGGCCGCTGCCCGATAGACGACATCGCCACGGGAAGTCCGTGTCCGCCAGGACGGTCGATCTTCACAACCGTTGCGCCCATGTCCTCGAGTTGGTCACAGGCGAACGGGCCAGGACCGATCCCGGCGATCTCGATGACGGTGATGCCCGCCAGAGGAGCCGAACTCACAACGATCCGATCCGGCGGACGACGAGGTCAAAGAACCGCTCCGCATCGACTTCAGTGATCACAGTGGCGTTCGCAGGACCTGCATCGTCATCGATGGAGGTGTTTCCGATCGTTTCCTCGTGTGTGGTGTCAACCACAACATGGTGGGCCGTGCCGCTGAAGATCGTCGGGTCGATGCAGTACGCGATGACACACGGATCGTGCATGGGCGCTCCCTCGATCTCGTACTTGTCGATGTCATACTGCTCGTAGAAGCGGATCATTCCGGCCGCCGCGTCGCCAGCGGGCGTTGCGTAACTTGCCAGCGCCTCAACGTGACGCGGGAACATGAGCGCCTTGTGCGTTACATCGAGAGGAAAGATGGTGAGCGGGACTCCGGAGGTGAACACGATGTGGACGGCATGTGGGTCGACATAGGCGTTGAATTCCGCAACACCGGTGGTGTTCCCAGGCTCTTGGAAGGCCCCACCCATCCAGAGTATCTCGGAGATCTTGGGCACAATTGCCGGCTCCTTGGCTATCGCCATCGCGATGTTCGTCAGCGGCCCAAGCGGGCACAGCGTGACAGCGTGGTCATCGCCGGCGAGGCACGTTTCGATGATCAGATCCACACCGTGGGTCGAGCGAGCGTCAACCGAAGGCGGAGGCAGATCGCCACCGTCGACGCCTGTTGGACCGTGCACATATTCAGCTGTGTACAGGGGGCGCAGGAGGGGACGTTCACAGCCGCGGTACACGCCGATGTCCTCACGTCCCACGAGAGCAAGAAGCGACAGGGCATTGTCTGTCACAAGGGGTTGAGGAACGTTCCCTGCAACGGTGGTCAGGGCGTCAACTTCCACTTCAGCAGAGGCGAGGGCGAGCAGGATCGCAATGGCGTCGTCCTGCCCAGGATCAGTATCGATGATGATATGGCGAGGCCCGGTGCGCATGACGCGAGCGTATCAGGAGTGATGAGCAGAGCACAGAGAAGAGAGAACACAGAACACAGAACACAGAACACAGAACACAGAACACAGAACACAGAACACAGAACACAGAACACAGAACACAGAACACAGAACACAGCATCGCAAGTTCCGTGAGCTGAAAGCGAGCCCGCGAGCGATCTGACATCTGAAAGCGAGCCCGCGAGCGATCTGACATCTGTCAGCGAGCCCGCGAGCGATCTGCGAGCGCAGCGAGCCTACTGAAACGCTCCGTCTTCTTGATCCGTGAGGAAGTCGTAGATCTCGACCATGTCAACACCGGGGATCGTCTCGACCGGCATGGCGGCGAGGACGTGGGAATTTGGACGCACGGACGGCCACGCGTGGCCGTTCCACCGTTCGGCAGCATCCTCGCTCACCCATCGACAGCATTCACCGTCGGGGCATCGCGACACGGAGTGCCGTTCAGTATTCCAACCACGGAACCATCTGGCGTCCTCGAACCTCGTTCCCACTGTGATGGCGTGAGCTGGCTCTCGACCGAACTCCACAAACGTCGCGCACCAGAACGTACCATCGCTCGTATCTGTGTACTGGTAGTGGATCGTGAACCGCGCCTCAGAGACGAACGCTTGCCTTGTCCCCCATTCGCGGCACAGCCGCTGTCCTTCGATCGCTCCGGCCGAGTTCTGCGGAAATGGAACGCCGTTGTTCGAGTACGCCTTCCAGATGATCCCCTGGTCGTCTGAGCGTACGAAATGTGTTCCGAGACCGAGGTGTCGTGTTGCCAGGTTGGTGAATCGGTGTCCTGCCATCTCGTAGGACACGAAGAACCGGTCCTTGAGATCCTCCACCGAGAGGTTCCTGTCTGCTTTTGCATCCTTCAGGAAGGGAACAGCCGCTTGCTCAGGGACAAGAACGGCGCCGGCGAAGTAGTTGGCTTCAACACGCTGGCGCAGGAAGTCGCTGAAATCTCGCGGGTCATCGTGCCCGAGAGCGAAGTGTCCGAGCGTCTGCAGGATCACCGAACGTGCCTGTTTCGAGTCGAGATTGTCACGCCCGCCGACATAGATCTTGCCATTTCGGGTGTCTGTCACAGACCGCACTGACGCGGGGATATCAGGTGTTCTGATCACCTTGAACCCGAAGTGATCGGCCAGCAGATTGAGGTCGCCTTTGGACATGGCACCTTGACCCGAGTAACCGATGGCCTCGACAACACTGCCAGCGAGACTCTCGATCTCCTCGAAGTAGTTGCCACGCTCGGTCATCTCCGCTCGAAGCTGTGCATTCGCCGCCCGAGCCTCATCCCGTGTGAACGGCGAAGCGTCGTCTCGCCCGCGCAGTTCTTCGTACAGTCGCACGATATGTTCAAGGACGGTATCAGGGATGCGCGAGCCAGGCTTGAGGTACGGCAACGAGAGATCTCGATATGCCCGATCCCTTTGTGCTCGCTCGACGGCCACCTCGAGTTCCGCTCTACGCGAGGGTGCCTCAGGCTTGAGAAGGTCCGCGGCATCGATTCCCAACGCCACGGAGAGATCATTGATCACACCAAGGCGCGGTTCCTTCTTGCCGTTCTCGAGCAGCGAGAGGTATGGCGCTGGTTTGCCCACCAACGAACCAAGCGCGTCAAGCGTGAGGCCTGACCGCTTGCGGTAGTGTCGAACCCTCTGGCCGAACATGAGCGGGTCGATTATCGACATGAAGAACCTCCCTTTTCGTGCTTCAGGGCAACTATAGCGTTTCTTATCAGGCTGCGGATTTGCGTTCTTGACAAAACTGGCGTTTCCTAACGCCTGACCGAAAGGGACACGATGGATAGTGCGACGATCACGGGAGATGTAGAGGGACGATTCGCATCGATCCTCACCGACGAGGCAGTGGCCTTCGTCGCGGACCTCCACAGACGTTTCAACCACACACGGACCGAACTGCTCGCTCGACGCGTGGTTCGACAGGCAGAACTCGACCGTGGCGCAGTGTTCGACTTCCTTCCCGAGACCGCCGATGTACGCGAAGGCGACTGGTCGATACGACCCGCACCACAGGATCTGGTCGATCGCCGGTGTGAGATCACCGGCCCCACAGACCGCAAGATGGTGATCAATGCCCTCAACTCGGGTGCTCGCGTCTTCATGACAGACTTCGAGGACTCGAACTCCCCCACCTGGTACAACATGGTCGACGGCCAGATCAACCTCTACGACGCTATTCGTGGACAGATCGACTTCACCAACGAACTGGGCAAGGAGTACATCCTCAAGGAGGATCCTGCAACGCTCATGGTGCGTCCGCGCGGGTGGCATCTCGACGAACGGCATCTCCTCGTCGACGGAGAGCCGGTCTCGGCATCGCTGTTCGACTTCGGACTGTACTTCTACCACAACGCACAGGAACTCCTCGACACAGGTTCCGGTCCCTACTTCTACCTCCCGAAACTCGAGAACCACCTCGAAGCCCGCCTGTGGAACGACGTCTTCGTCCACGCTCAGGAAATGCTCGGTATCGAAGTCGGCACGATCAAGGCGACAGTACTCATCGAGACGATCCCTGCAGCCTTTGAGATGGACGAGATCTTGTACGAGTTGAGAGACCACTCAGCCGGTCTCAACGCAGGCCGTTGGGACTACATCTTCTCCGTGATCAAGAAGTTCCGAACGCGCGAGGGCTTCGCACTCCCCGATCGCGCACAGATCTCCATGACCGCTCCGTTCATGCACGCCTATACGGACCTGTTGGTCCAGACATGCCATAAGCGTGGAGCACACGCAATGGGGGGCATGGCCGCCTTCATCCCGTCACGCCGTGACGAAGAGATCAATGCGATCGCCTTCACGAAGGTCACTGAGGACAAGACACGAGAGGTACTCGACGGATGTGACGGGACATGGGTCGCACATCCAGATCTTGTCCCTCTTGTCACCAGGATCTTCGATGACATCCTCGGTGATGCCCCGAACCAGCTGTCGAGGCAACGGCCAGAGGTCTCCGTTAGCGCAACAGACCTCATGCGCTTCGAGGTTCCGGGTGGCCAGATCACCGAAGGTGGCGTGAGGCAGAATGTGGACGTTGCGATCCAGTATCTCGCATCGTGGCTCCGCGGGGTCGGTGCAGCGGCAATCTATAATCTGATGGAAGATGCAGCAACAGCAGAGATCTCACGTTCTCAGATCTGGCAGTGGGTGCACTCGGCTTCAACCACGGATCACGGCGCATCGATCACCCCTGCCTTCATCCGAAAAGTCGCGGACGAAGAGACCGAACGTCTCCGATCGGAACTCGGTCACGAGATCTACGACGCGTCACGGTTCGAGGAGGCAAAGGTCCTCTTCGAAACTGTGGCACTCAGCGAGGAGTTCCCCGACTTCTTGACGCTGCCCGCATACAACATCCTCGAAGCCTGACATTCCGACCAAAGGAGCACTCATGACCAACGAAGACGCAATCGCCGCAAGAGCTGCAGTGATCCAAGAGGACTGGGACACGAACCCGCGGTGGAACGGCATCGAAAGGGACTACACGGCACAAGACGTTGTTCGGCTCCAGGGCTCCTTCGTCGAGGATCGTACGATCGCCTCAGCCATGGCACGCAAACTGTGGGACCTCCTCAACACCGAGGATTACGTCAACGCCCTCGGAGCCATCTCAGGGGGTCAGGCAGTTCAGATGGTCAAAGGCGGTCTGCAGGCGATCTACCTCTCGGGGTGGCAGGTGGCAGCTGACGCCAACCTGGCCGGTTCGGTGTATCCGGACCAGTCGTTGTACCCGTCGAACTCTGCTCCCGCACTCGTTCACAGGATCAACAATGCTCTCAGGCGGGCAGACCAGATCGAATGGTCCGAGGGCGACACATCCCACGACTACATGATCCCGATCATCGCGGACGCCGAGTCAGGGTTCGGTGGTGCTCTCAACGTGTTCGAGTTGACCAAGGCGTTCATCGACGCTGGGGCCGCGGCAGTGCACCTTGAGGATCAGCTCTCTTCTGAAAAGAAGTGCGGGCACATGGGAGGCAAGGTCCTCATCCCAACCGGTCAGCATGTGCGAACGCTCAAAGCAGCCAGGCTCGCTGCCGACGTCATGGGGACCCAGACACT
>Ga0164313_10001724_pt1 | contig 19470 bp, 16 predicted proteins | sample GuaBasSedimGuay4_FD_113735 | JGI IMG/M metagenome (GOLD analysis project Ga0164313, IMG submission 113735) | Subseafloor sediment microbial communities from Guaymas Basin, Gulf of California, Mexico - Guay4, Core 4569-4, 0-3 cm | ecosystem: Environmental > Aquatic > Marine > Hydrothermal vents... | reverse complement strand
TCTGCCCGAAGGGTTTGGCCAGAAACGACCCCGGCGCGGCGTTCCATCCGAAAGGGATAGCCCTATGGGGATACCCCATTTAGGATGTGCCTTGCGGCGAGGCCTTTTCTGGCCAAACGACATGTTTCATCCCTTTTAAGACAACCTCCTAGACGCTTGCGCCGCCTCCGGGCCCTGCTTTGAATGGCGGCATGGAACCCGACTGGAAACCGGTCAGATCATACCGGGATATTCTCTATCACAAGTGGGATGGGATCGCTCGAGTCACCATCAATCGTCCCGAGAAGCGAAACGCATTTCGTCCTCGGACGGTCTTCGAGATGATCGATGCGTTCAACGACGCACGGGAGGACCAGACGATCGGGGTTGTCTTTCTGACCGGGGCCGGACCCCACACGGACGGCGAGTATTCGTTCTGTTCGGGTGGGGATCAGGATATCCGTGGCCATGCGGGATATGTGGGCGATGACGGGGTGCCGCGATTGAATGTTCTCGATCTCCAGCGATTGATCCGTTCGATGCCCAAGGTGGTGATCGCCCTGGTGGCCGGTTATGCGATCGGAGGTGGGCACGTCCTCCATGTTCTGTGCGACCTGTCAATCGCGGCGGACAATGCCATTTTTGGTCAGACCGGCCCCAAAGTGGGCAGCTTTGACGGAGGGTTCGGCTCCAGCTACCTGGCCAGATGTGTCGGGCAGAAGAAAGCCCGTGAAATCTGGTATCTATGTCGGCAATACAATGCCCGGGAGGCGCTCGATATGGGTTTGGTCAACCGGGTTGTTCCGGTCGAGGAACTCGAGGCCGAGGGCATCAGCTGGGCGCGTGAGATCCTGGAAAAAAGTCCGATTGCGATCCGTTGCCTGAAGGCGGCCTTCAATGCCGACTGCGACGGTCAGGCCGGATTGCAGGAACTGGCGGGCAACGCCACGCTCCTGTATTATATGTCCGAGGAAGGGGAGGAAGGGAAAAAGGCTTTTCTCGAGAAACGAAAACCTGAATTTCGAAAATACCCCTGGCTGCCGTGAGGGTGGCCTCTGAGAGACTTTTTAGGCAGCCTTTCAGTTACGAGGCGTCTGCTTTGGCGGGCGGCTTTTTTGCCTTCTTCCTGGTCGCGGCTTTCTTCCTTGGGGGACGGGGCGGGAACTCGAATTTGACGTTGCCATCTTTCCTGAGCACGAGAAACGCGTCGAATGGACGCTTGGTCCGATTGGAGATAAAGCCCTTGATGAGCTCCGTCTTCCCGTCCGTGAGCAACTGGAGGAAGTTTGCCAGGGTTGTTTCCTTGGCCAGGATGCGGCGGCTCAATCGGTAGGGGTGGGTCTCTTTTTCCTTCTCCATGACCCGTACGACCCAGGCCACCGGCATTTCAAAGATGGATCCGCCCGTCTTCGGGCAGACGCCCACCGGGACCGCGTCGGCGGGGATCTGGATGCCGTTTTCACCTTCGCTCCGGTCGAACTCAATCCGGACCTTGTGCTCGGCGTTGACGATCAGACAGGCATCATAGGCCTTGCCACGCTTGGAGACGAATTTCACGGGCCCGATCCGGGCGCGGACTTCATCCGCGCCGATTTCGCCGGTCTTGAAGTCGGCGCACAGCAATTTGAGCTCGTCGAGGGTCAAGAGATGGCCTCCGATCGTCTTGTAGACGATGAACACCCCGTCCTGGGACGCGTAGCGGGTCGAGTTCTCGACCATCGTTTTGCCGTCGGTCGGACAGACGACGTCGGTCGGAGTGTCGGGTTCCGGTGCCTTGATCCGCTCGATCAGGTCCTTGGCCAGGGTGGCGATCTCGTGGATGAAATCATCCCCGTCCAACTCTCCATGTTCGATCTTGCGGAGCTTGTATTCCCACTCCCCGGTCAGGTCGGGACGGGTGAGGGCTTCAGCCTTGATCCTGGAAAGAAACTCGAAAAGGCGTTCGGCTTTGGCGGTGGGAACGAGTTCGCGACGCTCCCGCTCGATGTACTTTTCACCGATCAGTCGCTCTATCACCTGGGCCCGGGTCGCCGGGGTTCCGAGACCCTTTTCCTTCATGGCTTCCGCCAGTTCCTCGTCGTCGACCAGTTTTCCCGCACCCTCCATGGCGGAGAGCAGGGTGGCTTCCGTGTAGCGGGGCGGCGGCCGGGTTTCCTCCTGGTCGATTCGGTGATCTTTGATCGCTGCAACGGCCGGAGTTCCATCCTCGGGCCCAACCGCCGGGAGGGTGGCACCGTTCTCGTCGTCTGTGTGACGACCGTAAACCGAGAGATAGCCCGGGGCGACCAGAACCCGACCTTCGGTCTTGAAGGTGTGCGCCTCAACCCGGCTCAAACGGGTCGTCACGTCGAATTGCGCCGACGGATAGAAGACGGCGATGAAACGCCGGGCGATCATATCGAAAATCTTGGCCTCGTCTTCGCCGAGTTTTTTTGGGTTCTCCGGGGTTGGGATGATGGCGAAATGATCGCTGACCTGGGCGTTATTGAAGATCCGTCTGTTCGGTTTTACCCAGCCGTTTTCCAGGACGGGCGCGGCGTGTCCGGCCAGATCCCCCTGCATGGATCCGAGAACCTCCCGGCAGGTCGGGAGTGTGTCCTCAGGCAATGCCTTGGAGTCGGTCCTGGGATAGGTGATCATCTTGTGGCGCTCGTAGAGCGCCTGGGCGATCTGCAGCGTTCGTCGGGCCGGGTACCCAAACCGATTATTGGCCTCCCGTTGCAGGGTGGTCAGGTCATAGAGTCTCGGAGGAGCCTGGGTGGATCTCTTCTTCTCCTCTTCAACGGTGGCCTGGGTATGGGCGGAAAGCGCTGCCGCAACGGCGTCTGCCTGAGCTTTTTCCCAGATCCGGTCGACCCGATCCTGGTTGTCGTCACCCTTCTTGTAGTCAGGGCGTTGGAGCGTCCCTTCATAGGTCCCGGCGCTCACGCCGAAATCGGCCACGACTCGGAAGTAGGTGCGGGGAACAAAGGCACGTATCTGGCGCTCCCGTTCCATCGTGACTCCCAGAGTGGGGGTTTGCACCCGTCCGACCCCCGCCACATTTCCGGCCCGGGAGCCGAACATTCGCTTGGTCGCACCGCGGGTGCAGTTGATGCCGATCAGCCAGTCGGCTTCAGAGCGGCAGCGGGCTGCGTCAGCCAGATTATGCATCTCTTCCGAAGAACGGAGGTGGGCAAAGGCCTCGCGGATACCCGATAATGTCATTGACGACATCCAGAGGCGCTCGACGGGCTTCTTCGACTTTGCGAGCTTGTAGGTATAGCTGAAGATAAGTTCGCCTTCCCGACCGGCATCACAGGCGTTGATTACCTTGGTGACGTCCTTCCTGGCCAGGAGACGTTTGAGCTCCTGGAACCGCTTCTTGGTCTTGTCGATCGGTTTCAGCTTGAATGTGTCGGGTACGATCGGCAGATCGGCCAGTCGCCAGAATCCGAGCTTCTTGTCGTAGTCCTCCGGCATGGCGAGTTCGACCAGATGTCCGACAGCGGAGGAGACGATATATTCATCGTTCTCATAGTAATCGCCATTCTTGGACAACCGACCCAAGGCTCGGCTGATATCTGCGGCGACGCTCGGCTTTTCTGCAATGATAAGTGTCTTCATAGGGGTTCAAGCGGGCGGAAAAGAGATCCTCGCCGGTGAAACATCAATCGGAAAAACCATCCGTAAGTTGATGCCGAGAGGGATTTGTCAAGCCTTCGCGGTTCCCGACTCTTCCAGAGCGGCGTCCAGATAACCGACCAGGGCGTCGATCGAAGCGTCGGTCTCATCACCCATATTGGAGATGCGGAAGGTCTTGCCTTTCAGCTTCCCGTAGCCCCCGTCGATCACGCAGCTGAAGCGGTCTTTCAGAACCTGGTTGAAGGCGGGCACGTCAATTCCCAGTGTGTTTTCCACGCAGGACAGGGTCACGCTGGCGAATTCCTTCCGGGGAAGGAGAGAGAAGCCGTTTCGCTCCACCCATCCGTGCACTTTTGCATTCAACCGGGCATGCCTGGCATAACGCGCCTCCAGGCCTTCGGAAAAAATATCGTCGAGTTTTGAGCGAAGGGCGTAGATCAGGGAGATGACTGGGGTCGAGGGCGTCATGCCCTTTTCATGGTTCCTCAGAAACTCGTGGAAATCGAAGTAATAACCGCGGGTTTTCACCTTGGCGGCACGCTCGAATGCCCGGTCGGAAGCAGAAAAAAGGGCCATCCCCGGAGGCAGGGCGAGCGCTTTTTGGGCGCCGGTTAACAAAACATCGATGCCGAGTCTGTCCTTCTCGATCGCAAGGGCCGAAAATGAACTGACCGCATCGACGACCGAGATGACATCCGGGAATTCCCTCAATACCGCCGCCAGGTCGTCCAGGGGGCTCATGGTTCCCGTGGAGGTTTCGTTGTGAACAAGGGTGACGACATCGTAGGCGCCGGTCGCAAGTTCCCTTCGAAGAGCCTCGGGATCGACGGGCTGGCCCCAATCGAATTGAAGCGCAGTGGCCTCCAGACCGCACCGGAGGCTGACGTCGTGCCATTTGTCCGAAAAGGCGCCGTTCATGCAGTTCAGCACGCGCTTCCTTGTCAGATTGCGCACGCAACCCTCCATGACACCCCAGGCACTGCTCGTGCTCAGGAATACAGGCCCCGTGGTGTAGAAGAGATCCTGGAGACGCGGTTGAATCGATTGATACAGTGAAACAAAATCCGGGCTTCTATGACCGACCGGCGGTTGGGTCATGGCCTGCAGGGTCCGTTCGGACACCTGAACCGGTCCTGGGATATAAAGGTGAAGACTCACTTATTTCTGCCCCTTTCGGATGATTCGTTGGTTGTGATCGGCCAGAACGATGACGCTCGGCTGGTGGGTGGCGGCGTCGGATTCGCCATAGAGGCCAAATGACATGATGGTGACCAGGTCGCCTTTCTCGCCGAGGTGGGCGGTGGCTCCATTCAGGCTGATCAGGCCTGATCCGGCCGGACCTTCGATGGCATAAGTCTCAAACCGCTGCCCGTTCCCCATATTGCCGACAAGAATCTTTTCATAGGGCATCAACCCCACCATCTTCATCAGATCGGCATCGATGGCCAGGCTGCCTTCGTAATTGAGGCTCTTGTCGGTGACTTCGGCCCGGTGTATCTTCGATTTGACCAAGGTGATCATCATGAGATCATTGAATCAGGTTTCGCAAAAAAAGCGAAAAATCCAGATTCCGGCGTTCGCGTCAATAGGCAATCTGCCCTGCGGTGGCAGAACGGATTCGAAAACTCTGGTGTTTTTCCATAAGAATCGCGTTATAAAGTAGTTATTCAACCCGAAAGGGTCGCACCCACGGAATGCTCCTGAGCGGACTAAAAAAAGGCCTGCAGATTTTTGAGCAGTATACCATCGACGTCATTTTCGAGCGACGTGGCGGTAAACGGGCGACTCTCTACAAAGGCTTTCTTTTCACGAACTCGCTTCTGTTCAGCGGGATTGTGCAGCTGAGACTCTGGCTTTACCGCCAGAGGATCCTGCACGACCAGCCTCTCGGATGCCTGGTTGTGGTCGTGGGTAATCTGACCGTGGGCGGGACAGGCAAGACCCCGGTGGTCGAAAAATTCGCCCGATCATTGGCCGAGCGCGGCCGAAAAGTGGCGATCCTCAGTCGCGGCTACAAAAGTCGGGCCGAACCTCTGCATCGTCGCCTCTGGCGGACGATCGTGACCGGCGGAAAACCACCACCGCCCCGGATTGTCAGTAATGGCAAAGAGGTTCTACTCGACAGCGATCAGGCCGGAGACGAACCCTATATGTTGGCCAGGAATCTGCCCGGTGTAATCGTCCTCGTGGACAAGAACCGAGTGAAGAGCGGCTCATACGCGATCAAGCACTTCGGCTGTGACACCTTGGTCCTGGACGACGGATTTCAGTACCTGCCTCTCAAGGGGAGGCTGAATCTGCTTCTCGTCGACAAGACCAACCCGTTCGGTAATCGCAGGCTTCTGCCTCGTGGGATCATGCGAGAGCCGGTCAAACACCTGAAAAGGGCCTCCTACGTGTTTCTCACCAAGTCGGACGGAACGCGCGACCCCGAACTGGAAGCGTTGATCCGGCGGCACCATCCCACCGTGGACATCATCGAATGCGCCCACCGTCCCCAATACCTTCAGGAGGTCAACGGAACCTTGCGGCGGGATCTTGATTACCTGCGCGGTCGTCGGGTGGGTGCGTTCAGTGGCATTGCGGCCCCGGACAGCTTCGAGGCGTTTCTCCGGGATTTCGGGGCTCAGCTGCTCTATACCCGTCGATTTCTCGACCATTACCGCTTCACGGTCAAGGAATTGGACCATATTTTCGAGCGGGCTCAGGATGCGCGTCTCGATTTTCTCGTGACGACCGAGAAAGACGCCGTTCGCATCGATTCCGGCCATCAGTTTCCGATTCCTCTCTATTACCTGCGGCTTGAGATCGACATCCTCAATGGCGTGGCCGACTTCGAGGAGGCCGTTTCGCGCATCTGCTTTCCGGAGCAGATGAGCAACGGCGGGGTCGCCCGGACCGGGTAGAACCACGGGGTCATTCCTTGCATTCCTGCATGCCAATCGCCCACGGGGTCATTCCTTGTATTCGTGCATGCCAATGCGGGAATCAAGGTTTGACCCCTTCGAGGACCCCTTCGAATACCCCTTCGACCCTCCCCACGGCCTGCTTGCCATGTCGGGCATCTTCAACAGGTTTGGCGATCGACTCTTATGAATGACCCTCGCTACGACCGATTGGCCGATGTCCTGACCGGACATTCGACCCGCCTTGAGGTGGGAGACCACGTCCTGATCAATGCCCTGGATATTCCCGATGAAATGGTGATCGCGCTCGTGCACTCGGTTCGATCGCGCCGCGCGGTGCCGCATGTCCAGGTGAACCGTACGAAAATCGACCGGGTTCTGGCCATGGAAGCCACCGAGGATCAGGTACGGGTTCTCGCCGGCCTGGAACTCCAGCGCATGCGGAAAATGGACGCCTACATCGCCGTTCGGGGTTCCGGGAACATCTTCGAGACGTCCGATGTGCCGCCCGAGCGGGCAAGAATGATATCCAGGCTCACAAGGCGGGTGCAGGATCACCGGATTAATCACACCAAGTGGGTGGGGTTGCGTTGGCCGAGCCCGGCCATGGCTCAGCAGGCGATGATGAGCACCCAGTCATTTGAGGACCACTTTTTCCGGGTCTGTACGCTCGACTATTCCCGGATGACCGCCGGCATGAATGCGCTCAACCGGCTGATGAGTCGAACGGACAGGGTTACCATTACCGGTCCGGGGACGGATCTCTCCTTTTCTATCAAGGGCATCGGTGCCATCTCCTGTGGCGGTTCCAGAAACATACCCGATGGCGAGGTCTTCTCCTGCCCGGTTCGCAACAGCGTCGAGGGTGCTGTTCAATACAATGTGCCCTCGCTGTACAGGGGCACCGCCTTCCAGGATATCAGGTTGGTCTTCAAGAAGGGCAGAATTGTCGATGCGACTTCCAACCAGACGGGTCGCCTCAACGAAATACTGGATGCTGACCCGGGTGCACGCTACGTCGGGGAGTTTTCCCTGGGTTTCAATCCCCACATCCGGGAACCGATCCTGGACACGCTCTTTGATGAGAAGATCGCCGGATCCTTTCACTTCACCCCGGGCCAGGCCTACACCATGGCTGACAATGGAAACCGGTCGCAGGTCCATTGGGATCTGGTCTGCATCCAGCGTCCGGATTACGGGGGGGGAGAGGTGCGCTTCGATGGGAAACTGATCCGCAAGGATGGTCTTTTTGTTCCCGCTTCACTCCGGAAACTGAACCCCGAATACCTGATAGGTTCGGATCGATGAGCGACCCGGTCACACTCAGGTCTTTCATTCAAAGGCTGCCGAAAACGGAAACCCATCTTCATATTGAAGGCGCGCTTCCCTACCAGCTCCTTCAGAACCTTTATCCGGATAGGTTTCGTGAGCCCCCCCCGTTCTGGGCGGACGATTTTCGCTATCCCACCTTTGAAAACTTCGAGAAGATCCTGATCGATCACGCGATTCTCTGGTACACCACGCCGGAGCGCTACCGCGAAGCGGCCGCTATCATTTTTGAAGGGTTGAAGGCGCAGAATGTCCGCTTCGTGGAGACCAGTTTTCACCTGGGTATCGTGGAGTTTTTTCACATATCCGGTGAGGCCATCGTGCGGGCGATCAAGGAAGCGGCGCCGGAGGGCATGGAAGTTCGCGTCTACGCCGGAATGCTGCGCAACCACTATACCCCTGAGATGAAACCGGTCATCGACGACCTGGTGAACTGGGATCTTCTGGACGGCGTCGATCTGCACGGTGTCGAGGTCTGGGACCTGGAGCCATGGACGGCTTCGATCTGGTCGAGGGTGCGCGATGCGGGCAAGGAGACCAAAGCCCATGCCGGAGAGTTTGGCGGGGCCGACAACGTCCGGCAGGTCGTCGAGGAACTCAATGTGCGCCGTGTCCAGCACGGGGTGCGGGCCGTCGAGGATCCCGACGTCGTTTCCCTGCTTCACGAGGTGGACGCGACGCTCGACATCTGCCCGATCAGCAACGTCAAGCTTCAGGTTGTCCCCTCGATGGATCGCCACCCCATCCGCCAACTCTTTGACTCGGGGATACGGTGTACGATCAATACCGACGATCCGTTTTCGTTCGGCAATACGCTCACCGACGAATACGAGGCGCTGGGGACGCAGCTCGGTTTTTCTGAGCGCGAGCTCATCCAGGTGGCCCGGAACGGATTCGAGGTCGGCTCCATGCCGGCGGTCGTCCGGCAGGGGGCTCTAGAGGAGCTCGATGCCATTGACTCCGCTCAGCCACGATGAGTTCCAGGATCGATCCCGATGGATGATGCGCCTTCAGCAAGGGCCGGCGAGTCGATCGAATTCGTGGTTCCGGAGGAAGCGGATGAGCAGCGGGTGGACAAGGTGTTGACCGCCGCCTTTCCCCAGCACAGCCGGGCCGCCTTCCATCGACTCTTTGCCGACGATCGGATCCGAAGGGGGGACGCCGTCCTCTCCAAGAGTGATCGGGTCAGGTCGGGCGAGTCCGTATCGATCTGCTTTCCCGAAGCCCGGCCATCGGAATTGACCCCGGTCGAGATGGACCTCGAGGTCCTTTTCGAAGATCGGGCCATCGTCGTGATCAACAAGCGGGCGGGGCTCACCGTCCATCCTGGTGCCGGCACCAGGGGCGACACCCTGGTGCACGGGCTGCTCGCTCATTGCCGGGGCGACTTGAGTGGCATTGGCGGCGTCGAGCGCCCGGGAATCGTGCATCGGCTCGACCGCGAAACGAGCGGTGTATTGGTGGTGGCCAAGACAGATCTTGCCCATCGAGGTCTGGCGGAGCAGTTCTCCCGGCGAAGCCTGCGCAAGGAATACCTGGCCCTGGTCCGGGGCGTGCCGCCCGATGCCGACGGCCGGATTGACAGCTCCATCCTTCGTCACCCGACGCAGCGGCATCGGATGACGGTCGGAGTCGGCGGCCGGGCCCGCGCATCCCTGACCGAGTGGCATCTGGAGCGAGCCTTCAGCGGAGGGTTCAGCCTGTTAAAGTGCCGGATTCACACCGGTCGAACCCACCAGATCCGGGTTCATCTCAGTTCGATCAAGTATCCGGTTCTTGGTGACAGTATCTACGGATTCCGGCCCCGGGTCGGTGACCCCATGAGCTTTCCGCGTGTCCTGCTGCATGCCGCCGTCCTGGAGTTCACCCATCCCATGGATGGGAGACGTCTGACCATCGAGGCGCCTCTGCCCGACGACTTTCGGGAGGTCCTGGCAAGACTGGGCGCTGATGATTCGTCGACTGCCGAAACAGAGCATTAATACTGAGTGATTGGGCCGTCTCTGACCGCGATCAAACAGCGATCAAACCCGGAGGCATAAAGGTAGGGCGGGACCGCCGGGCCCGCCGAAAACCGGTCGCTTACGGGGGGCAGAACCCTGGTACGGGGTCATGCATGATCTGATCGGCTCTCGTAAGGAAAGCACAATAGTGCGACCGTACGAGCCAGAAATCGTCTCTTCTTCCCCATCATTTCACGGATGGCATTGACCCTAAATGTCGAGCAACCGCGCCGCGAGACCGTAACGCAGGTTGTAGAACGACTGCATGCAGCGGTCGAAATTGCCAAGTCGGAGAATCGCCAGCAGGGTGGCGAGCGCGGTTGGGTACACATCGGCCCGTTCGGGCGGAAGGCCGGGGAATTCGCGCCGTTCGGACAGGGGGAGCGCGCCGAGAGTGGACAGCAGATCCCCCAGGTATTTCACCGAAAGGGTTGGGGACGAGGAGGCGGGGTTGGCTGTTTCACGAATGAGACGCGCCACGGCGGCCGATCCTCCGGTGACGACTGCTTCGGCCGCCTCGGGAAGATCGAAGGCGAACAGGGAGGTCGCCATGACTTCGCGCGTGTGCGTTTCGAGCCGCACCCGCTCCGTGATCCCGAGCGCTCCTTCGCCATTCGCGATGAATTTCTCGGTCAGCCGCACGCAACCCAGGGGCAGGCTCACGGCCTGTTCGATATTGCCACCCCTGATCTTGATTGCTTCGAGACTTCCTCCCCCGAGATCGAACACATAGAAGTTGGTCAACGAACCAAGGCCGGGATCGCATCCAATGCCCAGTCCGATCAACCCAGCCTCTTCGCGCCCTTTCAGAATCCTGAGTTCGATGCCGGTCGCCTGCTTCAGACGGTCGGCGAACAGGTTGCGGTTGACCGCGTCCCGAACCGCACTCGTCGCCACGATCACCATCGACTCGGCCCCGGATGACTCAGCCTCGGCCTTGAGCCGACTCACCGAGTTACAGGCGGCTTCCATGACAGCATCCGACAGTCGCGGCTCTTTCTTCGAAATGCCGGCGCCGATCCGCGTTTCATCAGTCATCTGGAGGATCGGCACGAGGTTGCCGCCTTCGTCTCTTGAAGCCACCAGAAGCTTGATTGAGTTGCTTCCGATGTCGATGACCCCGACAGACTGCTTGGTAACAGGCATTGTCTACAACTCAAAGGATGACGGCGCTATCAGGACGGTGAACTCACCCTTTTTCGCCGCTGACGCCAACTGCTCAGCCACCCTTTGGGCTGAACCCACAAAGACGGTTTCGTGGATTTTCGTCAGCTCCTTGCCGAGTGCGACAACCCTTTCCGATCCGAGAGTCGAGACGATGTCGTCGAGGCATTTGCCGATACGATGACAGGATTCGTACAGCGCCAGGGTATAGGCAAAGTCCCGATGCCTTTCGAGGAATGTCCGCCGAGCCGCCCCCTTGGGGGGAAGAAACCCGACGAAGAGGAATCCGTTGGTCGGTAGGCCCGACACACTCAGAAGCGCGGTCAGCGCGCATGGTCCGGGAACAGCTTCGACCGGGAGACCGCGTCGTCGACACTCGCGCACGATCCGAAATCCCGGGTCGCTGATTCCGGGCGTTCCGGCGTCGCTGACGAGGGCGATTGATTTTCCGGCGGAAAGCTCCTCGCCCAGTTCGATCGCCTTCGTTTTTTCGTTGTGCTCATGGTAGGCAACCAGCGGCGTGTTGGCTCCAATGTGGCGCATGAGCTTTCCCGTTACCCTCGTGTCCTCGCAGGCGACGAGATCCACCTGATCGAGCAGGGTTCGGGCCCGGGCTGAAAGATCGCCAAGGTTGCCGATTGGCGTCGAGACGACGTAGAGCCGGCCCGGTAGTGGCTGGTGAGAGGGTGAATCCACGGGAAAGAAGGCCTGGTGAAGTCCGTCGGGCCGTATCGACCGGGCTCACCCGGGTGTCACATGCCCATTCCAGGCTGCTTCTGCTCCCAAGCCTGAGGGCGACTCCAGGGAACCGCAGTGTCTTCGGACTCTGCCATCGTCTGGCATCCGGATGCGGCGAAACCAGCCACGGCAAGCAGGGAAAAGGCGAACAGGATTTTCAGGGATTTCATAAAAAGTTTCAACGGGCGGCAACATCACCGACCCTGATTGTGCCGGTGGGCGAATCTGGTAAAATATGGGCTATCGTATAGCCAAGGCGAACATCCGTCAACTGCACGCGTGCAACTGTTCTTTCACGTCTGCGGAGGAACATCAAAAGCCCTTCAACCGCTCCGTCATCGGTCCCGATATTCAGAACCACAAACGACGATCCCGGTCCCACCTGGACAACCGCGCCTTTGAGATTGGGCGGGGCGATCTCCTCGGGATCAGGCGGCGGTGGGCCTTTCTCGGCGACCGGCCGGCTGGAGAGCTCGTTTTCCAGAGTGTAGATCCTGAGATTCAGGCCTTCAATGGCTTCCTCGTAACGCGTGACCTGTGCCTGGTAGTCGCGCTCGCTGAGAGGCGCGGCCGTCTTGACGTCGATCAACTCGCGCTTCAGACGGGCGGCTTCGCTGTTCAGTCGGCCAATGGTACGGTCGTGCGCCTGGTTGATGGTGCGTACTTCGGCGATCTCACGGGCAAGCTGGCGATTTCTTGCCTCCAAGCTGATGGTCATGCCTTTTGACTCAGACGTTTCGTCCTCGATGATCTGGAGTTGATGACGCAGAGAATCGCGTTCGATCCTCATGTCGGTGGTGAAATCCCGGCTCTGTTTCAGATCGAAGGCCGCCGATTCAAGTTCCTGTTCCAGGTTGAGCCGGATGTTACGGTGCCAGAGGAAGAGGCCAACCAGGCTGACTAAGGCGGCCAGGGCAACCAGATAGGGGAGCAGTGTGGATTGCCTCGTGGAAGCCATAAGCCGGAACGAGAAGACTCACACCCACCGTTCGGGAGTCAAGATTCGTCTACGTGGCCTGTTGTCAGGAGCGTATCGGACAGGTGTCTTCTGTCATCGCGGGTAAAGAAGTCCTGGTCCCAGGTTGCGCCGGGGGTACGCGAGATCCTTCGGTCAGGATTGGCGGCGAGATGGGTCAGGAGCTTGTAAACCCTCTCCGTGTCTTTTTCGCGACCCAGGGAAGCGGCGATCGCCTCCGCGGTCTGATGTTGCCCGGAATGCTTCTTCAGGGCGTCGAGTAACTCCCTTTTCAGGTCCAATGCCGCTTCGGCTGCCTTCTTACCTGCTTCGACGCCGGGCTGGTGATAGGCATTGACGTGGATCAACGAGGCGTAGAGCCCGACCGTCCTTTCATATAGAGCAATAAGCAGCCCCACGGACTTCGGGGAGATCTCATCCACCGTGAGAGTGATCGAGGTGCGCTCCATTTCACTCAGGGCATCACGGGTGCCCAGCAGAAAGCCCTGCAGGTAATCGCCCGACGTGAATTCGTCTTCGACGCGCATCGATGAGGCGGCCCGGTCCTTGAGAACCTCGATGAAGGTGACGAAAAAATTGGCGACACCTTCTCGTAGCTGCTGAACGTAAGCATGTTGGTCGGTTGAGCCCTTGTTTCCGTAGACTGCAATGCCCTGGTTCACCCTCTTTCCATCCAGGTCGAATTCTTTGCCCAGCGACTCCATGATCAATTGCTGGAGGTAACGCGAAAAAAGGAGCAACCGGTCCTTGTAGGGCAGGATGACCATGTCCCGCTTGCCTCGTCCTTCGGTGGAATAATACCACATGAGGGCGAGCAAAGCGGCCGGATTCCGGGTGCCCGGTCGTTTGCGGGTCGCCGAGTCCATCTCACGTGCTCCTTCGAGCAGGGCGCCGATATCCAATCCCTGAAGAGCGGCCGGGAGCAGGCCGACCGTTCCTGTCACACTGGTTCGCCCTCCCACCCAGTCCCACATGGGGAACCGCCCCAGCCACCCTTCCGATACGGCCACCCGGTCGAGGGCACTTCCGTCGCCCGTGACGGCCACGGCGTGTGCGGCAAATGACAGGCCGGCAGCCTCGTATGCGGCCTTGGCTTCGAGCATGCCGTTTCGTGTCTCCTTGGTGCCGCCCGATTTCGAAATGACGATGGAGAGGGTTCGGTTCAGACGATTGCCGATTTCGGCCAGAACCAGGTCGAAGCCATCGGGATCGGTATTGTCGAAGAAGTGAACCCGGAGGCGATCGTTGCGGGGATCACCCAGAGCGTGGGAAACGAATTGCGGCCCGAGTGCCGAGCCGCCGATTCCGATGACCAGCAGGTCCGTGAAAGCGCCCCCGGCGCCCGCCACATTGCCCGAATGAACCTTCGCCGTGAAGGAATTTATCCTGTCCAGAGTCGCTCGAATTTCGTCGGAGATCTTCGGATCCGGTGCCCGATCCGGATCCCGGAGCCAGTAATGACCGACCATGCGGTTCTCATCCGGATTGGCGATCGATCCGCCTTCGAGGGCTTCCATCTGATCCAGGGCCTTCTCGAGGTCCCCTGCTTTTTCCTCGATGTATCCGTCAGGAAAGGGAATGCGGCTTATGTCCAGGGCGAAGCCCAAATCCGGATAGACGGTGTGGTGCTGCTTGAATCGGTTCCAGTTCATGATCTGTGAGCGGGTTCGCTGTGTTCAGGTTATCTGGAGATCGAGATCCGTGACCGCACCCAGTGAGGCGGAGGTCACCAGGGCCGCGTACTTGGCCAACGCCCCCCGGATCTCCTTCGGTGGGGGCTGCTTCCACACGGCCGCGCGGTCCTTCAACTCCTGATCCGTCAGCTTCAGGTTGATCTGGTTGACCGACGCATCGATCGTTATTTCGTCGCCGTTCCGGACGAGGCCGAGAGGTCCTCCGACCCACGCTTCCGGCGTTATGTGGCCGACCACAAATCCATGGCTTCCGCCGGAAAAGCGGCCGTCGGTGATCAGGGCGACGTCCCGGCCGAGTCCACGGCCCATCACGGCCGAGGTCGGAGCGAGCATCTCCCGCATGCCGGGTCCTCCCTTCGGACCCTCGTTGCGCACCACAATGACGTGGCCGCTCTGCACCGTTCCATCGAGGATGGCGGCCAGAGCGTCCTCCTCGGATTCGAAGACGATCGCTTTTCCGGTGAAGGCCAGGCCTTCCTTGCCGGATATTTTGGCCACCGAACCCTCGGGGGCCAGGTTTCCGTAGAGGATGCGCAGGTGGCTGTCCTCCTTGATCGGGCGATCGAAGGGTCTCACGATGTCCTGATTTTCCGGATACGGCCTGACCTCTTCCAGGTTCTCGGCCAGCGTCTTTCCGGTCACGGTCATGCAATCGCCGTGAAGGAGACCCCGGTCCAGGAGCATCTTCATCAGGGGCGTGATGCCCCCGATGGTGGAGAGGTGGGACATATTGTATTTGCCGCTCGGTTTCAGGTCGGCCAGCACCGGGACTCTCTTCCCGATTTCGGTGAAGTCATCGATGCTCAATTCGACCTCGGCCGTATGCGCGATGGCCAGCAAGTGGAGGACCGCGTTGGTGGACCCGCCGAGGGCAATTACCATGGTGATTGCATTTTCGAATGCCTTCCGGGTCATGATGTCGCGCGGCCGGATACCTCTGCGGATAAGTTCGAGCACGGCGGCGCCCGCATTCGAACAGTCGGCCATCTTGTCCTTCGAAATGGCGAGCTGGGCGGCGCTGTTGGGCAGGCTCATGCCCATTGCTTCGATTGCGGCAGCCATGGTGTTGGCCGTGTACATACCGCCACAGGCGCCTGCGCCGGGGATGGCGCAGGACTCGATCTGCTTCAGCTCGTCCAGATCAATCCTGTCGTTTGCATGCTGACCGACGGCTTCGAAAACAGAAACGATGTCGACCGGCTTTTCCTTGTGAATTCCCGGCAGGATGGTTCCACCATAGACGAAGACGGACGGACGGTTCAAACGGGCCATGGCCATAACGCAGCCGGGCATGTTCTTGTCGCATCCGCCGATGGCAACCATGCCATCAAAGCCCTCGGCCCCGGTGACCGTCTCGATCGAGTCCGCGATGACTTCCCGGGAAACCAGCGAATAACGCATGCCCGGGGTTCCCATTGAAATGCCGTCGGAAACGGTGATCGTCCCGAAGATGATCGACTTGCCCGAGGCTTCATCGACGCCTCGACCAGCTTCACGGGCCAGTTCATCAATGTGCATATTGCACGGTGTTACCATGCTCCAGGTCGATGCGATCCCGACGATCGGCTTTTTGAAGTCGTCGTCGGAAAACCCAACCGCGCGCAGCATGGAGCGATTGGGCGCTCGATCGGCACCGTCGAGGACGATGGATGAATGGGCTCTCTGGGAATGTTCGTTGGTTGTTTTCATGCGCGTGGCTTCCGTTCTGGAGTCCCTCCCGACAGATTGGCAAACAGCATCTGTTCTCATCCTTGAGGTGGGTTCCCGGCCAATGAGTCTGTGCAGGCCGAACTCCGGTTACAGCAAACATTTACATTGCGATCAAGTTCTAGTGTAGGCCGCCGCACATATTGAAGCTTATGGGAAGGACTGTTATGAGACTGATGGAGTCAAAGAGTGGAAGGATATGGGAGGTATGACCAGACATGGTCTTTTTCCCGACTTCAGCGTTGCTCGTCAGTCACGAATCTACGGATTCGCTCCTTCCTTTCGCCTTGAACTCCGAAAAAACTCCACGTCCATAAGCGCCAATCTGTTTGACGGACTACACTAGTTCGCTCACAACCAGCTGGATCTATGGCCTTTGATCTCACGCGTGTTCTGCGTGCTCTTCTCTTTGCCTCACCGGGCCCCCTTACCATCCGCGAAATCCAGACCGTGATTTCGCGCTTCCATGAACAGGCGCCGAAGGGAAAGGAGGGCGGCGCGGGGGATGACGCTTCGGAGGACCTTGTCCTCGTGTCACCTTCAGAAGTCCCCTCCCTGGTGACCGCTTCCCAGATCCGGGAAGCAATGGGGGTGGCCGGACGCCACTTCAAGGAGACCAACGAGGTATTTCGACTCCAGGAGACACACCAGGGTTACCGGCTGGTGACTGCGACTGACTCGGCCGATTGGGTCCGTCTGCTCCACAATGCGCCCAAGCCGGCCCGTCTCAGCCGGGCCGCCCTCGAAACCCTGGCCATTGTTGCCTATCGGCAGCCGGTGGTTCGCTCCGAGATCGAGAGCATTCGCGGAGTCTCAGCCGACAACGCGCTCAGCCGATTGCTGGAGAGGGAGCTGATACGGGTAATCGGTCGGGCCGATCTTCCGGGACGTCCGCTGCAATACGGGACCACGGATGCCTTCCTCGAATTGGTGGGGGTGCGTTCTTTGGAGGAACTGCCGGCGTCTGATGTACTCTCGTCGCGGGAAATCGATGATTGGTTGCGCAAGGACAAGGAACTCCATCCGCTGACCGAACATGAAATCGGATTGTCGGGGGTGGATGGCGACGCCGAGGAAATGCAGGAAGTGGCGCCGGATTCTGGCCACGAGACCGAGGAGAAGGAGATACTCAAATGAACCTGGAGGATCTGCGTTCGGAAATTGATCGTATCGATCGTGAAGTCCTGGGCCTGCTCAATGAGCGGGTTCGGCTGGCTGCGGAGATCGGCAAGATCAAGCATAGTCAGGGTCTGGCCGTCTACGCTCCCCAACGTGAGGAGGAGGTCTTCCGCAAACTGCAGGAGATGAACAGCGGGCCGCTGGATGAAAAGGCAATCCGTTCCATCTACCGCGAGGTTATTTCGGCCGCCATTGCCCTGGAAAAGACGATGATCATTGCCTACCTCGGCCCCGAAGCAACCTTCACCCATCAGGCGGCCCTGAAGAAGTTTGGATCCAGCGTGGGCTATCTCGCACTCTCGACCATCAATGATATTTTTACCGCGGTCGAAAAGGGTGAGGCCGATTATGGGGTCATCCCGATTGAGAATTCAACCGAAGGGGCCGTCATCCATTCTCTGGATACCTTTGTCGATTCGGATCTCAAGATTGTGGCCCAGGTCTTCCTGGAGATATCCCATCACCTGATATCCCAATCGGGACTCCAGGAGATCAAGCGGGTATACTCCAAGGATCAGGCCCTCGGCCAGTGCCGGCGGTGGCTCCAGCGCTACCTTCCGCATGCGAATTTTATCGAGGCGGACAGCACCGCGGGCGCGGTCGAAATTGCCCGGGATGACAAAACAGCCGCTGCGGTTGCCAGCGAACTGGCGGCCGAGCTCTACAAGGTGCCGATCGTCGCCCGAAACATCCAGGACAAGGCGGACAATATGACGCGGTTTCTGGTGGTGGGGGAGAATTCTGCGGGTCCGGTCGATGCGGGCAATGACAAGAGCAGTTATCTTTTCTCCATTCGCGATGAGCCCGGCGCCTTGCAGCGCGCCCTCGAACCTTTCAGTGCGCGGGGGATCAATCTCTGTAAGATCGAGTCACGCCCAAGTAAACGGAAGGCATGGGACTATTACTTTTTCGTGGATATACTCGGTCACCATGATGACCCGCAAGTCCGGGAAGCCATTGCCGAACTGGAACGCCGCAGCCCGATGGTCAAATGGCTGGGCAGCTTTCCCAATTCGGCCTGATTGAGGCCGGTTCCATCCGGATTGATTCTTTTTCTGCCCCGCCTGCTCATCGATACCGGTAGGGCGGGGCGGTCTACCCGCCGGCACGTCCGGGCGTAGCCTGAAGCTTTATGCGAAGGAGGGCCCGACCCGCCGCCTCCCGTGCTGGCGTTCCCGATTCAGGATAAGCGGGAGAACGGATGAGCAGATGTAGCAACGCCGATGTGTGTCCGCCATCTTGTCCGGGCGTAGCACGCGAAGCCTGAAGCTTCAGCGACGGAGGGTGCCGGCGTTCCGGAAACTCTGGCAGGCATACGATTTGGGGCCAGAACCTCGAGATACCCGAAAAACCCTCTCGCGTCAGAGGCTCGCATGAACCAGCCTTTCCTCAGGCGAAGGTTATGCCGCTCTTCTCAAAAAAAAGCTGGGGCGACGAGCAGACGCGCGAGCGTATGGTCGAGGTGCAACTGCGGGGTCGCGGGATAGGGGATCAACGGGTTCTGGATGCCTTTCTCCAGGTACCGAGACACCGTTTCGTCAGTGTGCAATACCAGAATGAGGCCTACGCTGATTATCCCCTTCCTATCGGTTCCGGGCAGACGATTTCGCAGCCCTACATCGTGGCCGCCATGGTGGAGGCCCTCGGCCTCACTCCGGAATCGAAGGTTCTCGAAATAGGCACGGGATGCGGCTACCAGACAGCCATTCTCGCCGAGGTTGCGGCTGAGGTATTCACGATTGAGATCATTCCGGGGCTCGCCGTTCGGGCCCAGGCGTTACTCGAATCACTCGAATACCCGGCGGTCCATTTCCGGACCGGCGACGGCTCGCTGGGTTGGCCCGAGGCGGCGCCGTTCGACGGCATCGTGGTCTCGGCCGCACCGAGTCGGGTGCCCGATCCGCTCTTGGAGCAACTCGACGATGACGGGTGCTGCGTGATCCCGGTCGGCGACACCCAGCAATTACTGAAGCGCCTCCGGCGCGACGGGGACAGTTGGAAAGCCGAGACCATGATGGCGGTCCGCTTCGTGCCCATGACGGGACCTCGGTAACCACGGGTTCATTCCTTGCATACGGCCACGGGGTCATTCCTTGCATACGGCCACGGGGTCATTCCTTGCATACGGCCACGGGGTCATTCCTTGCATTCGTGCATGCCAATGCAGGAAT
>Ga0164313_10001723_pt1 | contig 19477 bp, 18 predicted proteins | sample GuaBasSedimGuay4_FD_113735 | JGI IMG/M metagenome (GOLD analysis project Ga0164313, IMG submission 113735) | Subseafloor sediment microbial communities from Guaymas Basin, Gulf of California, Mexico - Guay4, Core 4569-4, 0-3 cm | ecosystem: Environmental > Aquatic > Marine > Hydrothermal vents... | reverse complement strand
CAGTCGCACCTGCTACACTTACAATCCAGTAGTTCCCGCTTGTCATGGATATCGTTAATAGGTCAGGGTCGTTTAAATCAGCGTCCCATACTCCCTTGAGTACAACTGAACCCGCCAAGAAAGAGATGTTGTCATACGCCTCGATCAGTGCGCCTTGTACCTCTAGCGAAGCCCAAGCAGGAGTCAGAGCGTTATCATAATCTACTTGCACGGCATCATAATCAGAAGCCAGAGCTACTACACCACCTGTCCGACCGAATACGCTGTCTACAGGGAAGTCAATAGCAGCTATCTCGCCGTCTACATAATCTTTACGGGTCAGGTCACCATCAGCTAGAGGGTCTACACCTACTATCTGACCTAGCATGGTGCCACCCGTCAACATCAGGTACTCGCCAGTCTCAGGGCGCATCTGAGCGAAGCCTGAGCCATCCACGTTGTCTATCCAGATTACCCTGTCACCGACCAACCAAGGCATCTCAATAGGAGGCGCGAGAGGGTGTGTGGGTAGCACGGTTGCACCTGATAGCGATACAATCCAGTAGTTACCTGTAATCTTAGGCGTGGTGAGCAGGTCAGGGACGTTTAGGTTGGCATCCCAGACGCCTTTAAGCACGACTGTACCTGCCAGTGCAGCAATATCATCATAGGCATTGATCAGAGCAGTCTGTACCTCCACCGCAGCCCAAGATGGGGTCAAGGCGTTACTGTAGGCTACCTGAATAGCGTCATAGTCATACGCCTCAGATACAATATCTCCAAGCCTACCGAATACGCTAGTAATAGGGTGCGTTATAACGCCGTCTGTGACTACTTGATCACCGTTCAGATACAGGTCACCGTTGGTGAACTCCATCACGTTACCTTCAACTGACACGCTGAAGGATGTCTCACGGAGGGTCATGTAATCTTTACCCCGAAGGGAGAACCTATGGTCTGCTATCAAAGCCCTATACCAACCAGAGTTAGACTCAATAGTGTAGGAGAATGCCGGAGCATCTATAGTGCCGTTTATACCTCTCAAGGAGACGAGCATACCGCCCTTGCCGTTACGCGATAACGAGTTACTCAGCCCATCTGCCACATCTTCCATAGTGGAGTTAGCCCACTCGGACTCGATGATGGTATCTGGAACAACTGGGTTGCCCGCTACAAGGGTAAATATACCGTTTGAATTCCTACTCATCCTCTGGAGCCACCTTACCTGCTAGGTTAGCCTTGGTAACCCCGCTCATGCCTACCTTCTTCAGGTACGCGGTTAGATCATCGCGAGTCATTTTAGCAATACCGCCGTTAGGGTCTAGCAAAGCATCAGGTTGCAGTAGCATTTCATTGACTATCGACTTTGTGAGAGCGTTTTCACCCCCTGCCATCTCTGCCAGTTTACCTGAGAACACCTCTTTCAGTGAGGCATTCAGCATGAGAGATGTAGAGCCAGTAGGCACACCACGCAAGGTCAAGAACACCAGTACCGCCGCCTTAGCCCGCTGCATAGCAGTAGCCTTGGTGCCTGTTCCGGCTTTCGCGCTGCTTCTGAGCTTGGTGTACATGGAGCGCGCAGCAGTCTTAGACAGTTCATCCATCTCAGCCTTTGTAAACGCGCCGCTGTCTACCATGGTGTCACGCATCTTCTGTAGGTTCTCGTAAGCCTTGGTATTAACGCTTGTCAGATTAGCCTCTGCCTTCACGTTGTTGTTTATGAACCTGTCCACTATAGACCGTTTTAACGAGTCCTCAGTGCCTTCCTTCTTAGCTGATTCATACAGTGAGCGCATTGAGTCAGTTCTATTTCTGGTACTTTTACGCAACAGGTTGTCGATGTATTTGTCAGGGTCTTTCTGGAACTTACCCATGTTAGTCTTGCTCAGCTTACCGTACTCAGACTTGGCTTTTCTGCCCGCAGTCGATTCAGCTCGTGAGCGTTGCTTGTCTAACGAGGCTACATTGGACGCTTGGGTACCTCTAGCGGTGGTACTGGCTTGCTTAGCCTTGCCTAGATCAGCCAGAGACTTATCCAACCCCCTACCTGCTGTCTTGGATGTCGCCTGTGCCGCTGTTCTGGCGTCCTGTGCATCCTTCAGCCCTATTAGCTGTGCTTTTCGCTCTGGGTATCTCTCCAGTATCTCCTCGAACTGCTTCATGAACGCATCGGTAATCTCTGGGGCAAACTCACCCGCAGCCTCATGACGGATTACGTTCTGGACAAGCTCGTCTGCCTGTGGAACAAATTCAGATAGCTCCTCAAGCTCCCGCGCCGTGGTAGCACCTGCCTCACCCTTCAATCGCTTGATAGCCTGTTCAGGCTGTGAGTTGATGATGGACTTACTAGTGTCAGGCTTTGTAAATAGCCTGTGGTAAGCGGCTGACTCTTCTACAGCGTTCCTGTATTTCTGACCTCTGATACCACCGCCCGTGATAACCGCTTCTAGGTTGTCACCGACCTTACCGAGGTATTTATTGGACGTGCCGAAGGTGGAGTTAGCCCCACTCGCAGCGTTGTTATTTATCGACTTGATATCACTGACTACCGTATGTATCTCAGACGGATGTATAGTGCCATCCCAAGCCTTGATGCGTTTTAACACCTTATTAAAATCATCATCCAGTATGCTACGAGCCGTAGGGTTCATCTCAGCTAGTGCCTCTTCCATAGCCGCCTTAGCATCAGCAGCAGGAATGCTTTCTTTCTGGTTCTTGAACGCATCCCATGCAGGATCTACTCGTTCAGTCTGGAACTTCTTAGCTGCCTCTCTGGTCTGTCCTGCCAGTCTCGTTGAAGATTGAGATGGTAGCTCTTTAGGGTCTAGCCTACTCTTTCGATACTGCACCAGTCCGGTAGCTTTCCCCAGACCTTCATCAGCAGCTATACTTGTCTGTGCAGCCTGTTGAGCAGTCTCACCTGCTACCTGTTCAGCTCCTAATACCTCATCGACAACAGCCTGTTGAGCGGCGACACCCTCGCCATGAGTAGTACCTGCCGCAGCCGTTCTTGCACCACGTCTCTCGCCTACTCTGTCGGTAGCCTGTCGGTATCTTGGTTCTAGCTCACCTGCCGCTTGTGTAGGGGACACTCCTCCGGCTTTGTTTAAACGCCGTATGGACTCTGCCTCGAATGCCTTGTCTAGCTCTCTTAGCTGCTCCACCTCTCGTGGATACGCATCAGGATTAGACCTGATCCTAGCTTCTAGTGAGTACAGACCTTCATCCTGTGCCAGTTGAGCCAGTGAGCCTTTCTCGCCATTAGCTACGGCTGTCTGGATGTTCTTCATAGCCTTGTCATAGTCTGAGGCATGGTCAGATATCACGCCTCTGGCGCGTCTCATAGAGTTAGTCAGTCCGGCATGGGTAAGCCCCGCCATACTACGCATACCTTTACCGATCCCTGCTGAGGATAGCGGTAGAGCCATACCTGATGTAATCTCACCTGCATCGCCGCCGAGTGCTTCACCACCTGCTGCACCTGCACCTGCCAGTATGTCGAATTTGACATTGCCTCCAAGGGCGTCTCTTCCGACCTCTTTTACACCTGCAATAGTGCCGATATTGTTCTTAGCTCGATTTACCACACCACCTATGACCTGTCTAGGAGCGTTTACAGCACCTGCTGCACCCCACTCTCCGAAAGTCCTCAGCGCATCAGCCGTGCCACTCAAACCCTCTGGTATGGTTCGTGTTGTTAGGTCGTCATATAGCTCATTTCCCTTCATTACATCAGTAGGGTAGATAGTCGGGTCGAACTCAGTCTCAGGAGCGTTAGATAGGTTCCTATCGCCCCACTGTACACCTGCTTTTCCTATGTCCATAGCGACAGCAGGTAGGTCTACAAGGTCTGTAAGACCTTTAGCCACACCTGTCAGCGCGTTGGTGGCGTAGTCACCCCAGTCGTATTCCTCCAGTGCAGCCTCGCGCGCTTCATCAGACATCGCGGGTTCTGCAACCTCTTGCTCTAAGGGTGCGTTTGCACGTTCTCTTATAGAAGCACCCTGCATAGCCTGTTTCAACGTTCTTGACAGCTTGCTATTGGCACCTCTCTCCTCGTCAGACATTTCTACAGGTATCTCAGGATTCAGCTCGTCATACTGCGACCGTAGATCGCCTATAGAATCAGGGGCTTTGCCTTCAGTGAACTCAGAGGTCAGGTACGGGTTACCCGTGTCCGAATCTTCATCTTCACTGTACTCTGCTGTAAGGTATGGATTAGCCATTTTTACTGGCTCCTAGATTGTGGCAAGAACCCGAAAGCAGCCTCGAAATTCTTAGCTTCACCTTCTGGATCGGCGTGGTATCTCTCTAAGGCTGCGGCGTTAGGCTTAGGCTTTGGCATTATTCTCTCGTCTAGCTCATCCAGACCGCCATATAGCGTGTTAATCTGCTCGGTACTGAAATCACCTGTGGCTAGGGTATCACGCTGCCGTCTTACCTTATCACTGGCTTTCTTGTACAGCTTCTTGAGTAGCCCTCTGACCTGCGAGGCTGTGTTCTTCTCGCTTATATTACTGTCTGCCCAGTTTTTAAGTTCCTGTGTAGTCAGTGCGCTACCGAACATCTTATGCCGTTCTATCATGTCGATGAAACGTTTCTTGTTCTTCCACCAATCCGCGGCGATAACGTACTCCTCTTTAGCTATAGTAGGAAACATCTTACCTAGCGCGGTTTTAGCCTCGTTCAAGAACGGTAATTCACCTTCCTCGGCGGCGTACTCTGTCTTGAAAGACCCTACTACATCTGCCAAGATACTCAGGTTATTCATGGACTCGGCTGCATCAGTACGCTCTTGATGTGAGGTAGTGTTATACGGCTTATCAGCTCTGGACATCTTGAAACCTGTCATATCGCCTACAGGCTGCTTGCCGTCTGCGTATACCATTCTGCCAGTCCCTTTATCGTTTATCAATTTGACGGGGTTACCATCAGGGTCTAACCAATGTTCTACCTCTTCACCCTTATACTGTTTAAACGGCGAGTACAGACCCATATCTACAGGCGTATCAGTACCCGCTTTGAAGAAGTCATTGCCTCGTTGGACTATCATCACAGGAGGTGCTGTCTTATCGCTATTCAACACATAAGGTCTAGCTGTTTTATTCCTGTCAGGCGCAAACGTTCTACCGCTTCCGCCGCTTCTGTATCCGCTATCCCGACTCTTGATAAGCCCTTCAGCTATACCACTAGCAGACTGCTCCTGACGTTTACCCATGTCAGAAATCTGCTGTACGCCAGACAGCGCATCGAATCTACCCTGCTGCTGCTGACCGCGTAGAGCGCGTATTAACGCCTCTGGATCTTCACCCATTAAGGGTGGAGGAGCGTAGTCAGGCGACTGCTGCTGTGGGTATGGATATTGTTGTGGTTGCATGTCGTCATAAGGGTCTAGCATTGTAATCTCCTACTGTGTGTTACTGGCTGCAACGATCTGCTTTTGAGCCAACAATTTCCGCCGCTGTTCTTCCTGTATCCGCTGCTGCTCCTCTTGTATCTTGAGCTGATCGGCTTGTCGCTGCGCCATTTCTTGCTCAGCCCTACCGCGTAACGCTGCACTGAAGTTATTAACAGACGATTCCTGCTTACCTTGAGCCGACTCGTAATCTTCCAGACCTTTACGCTGTTTATACGCTGAAGCCATGTGTTCCATGGGGTTAGCAGCTTGGTACACCTGACCCATCTGCCTACCTTTAGGAGTCTCTGAGCCTCTAAGAGCGTTAGCAGTTTTCATCTGCTTGTCCAGACTACTACGGTCGCCCTTGTAGTCCTTGTATTTGTTGTTCATATACTTTTCAAATGCTTCAGGATTCTCCTGCTTCATCTTTATAATCGCGTCAAGCTCTGCGGGGTCGGACAATAGCTTCTGCTTCTGAACAGGACTCATACCCGCTAGTATATTAGCGATGAACTGTTGCTGCATCTGCATCTCTTGCTGTTGCTGTTGCTGTTGCTGTTGCTGTTGTGCGTTAATAGTTCCCATTTCGTTCACCTTAGTCAAACCAACTGAATATCTTTTCTGCGGGTTTAGCGGGGTTTAACCACCCTGCGCCTGACCCGAAGCCTAATAATCCTGCGGCATCACGCCAACCAGAATCCTCATCTACGTCCCACTTGTCCATATAGTAATCACCTACTTTAGCACCTGTCTGACCCTCGAACCCGTCATTCCATGAGGCTATGTCTTTGTTATGGAAGTAGTTCTGAGCCGCTACAGCCGCCGCTGCGATACCTGCTGCGCCCATAACGCCCATACCCGCACCACCTGCACCTGCGCCACCTGCTGCACCTGTACCAGACCCTGCTGCCGCTGCACCTTCTGCACCTGCTGCGCCTTCTACACCCGCCGCTGCACCTTCTGCACCTGCGAATTTCTGATACATCTGATAGGCTTGTACGGGATCTATACCGCCTTCGCCACCGCCTTGCTGCTGTGGGTTAGTGAGCTGCATATTAAGCTGTCTACGCTGCTCCATCTCACCCATCATTTGTTCATACTCCTCTTGCCTACGGAGCATATCAGCCATTGTCATTCGGTTATCCATAACTACCTCTACCCGAACATTCCCGCGCCGTACATACTAGACACACCGCCCATTAAGCCCTGCATCAGCATGTTGTTGCTATTTCCACTGTTGAGAGCAGAGTTATATTCTAACGCTGCTGCACCAGTATAGTCTGTAGGTGCTGCCCTACCTGCTTGGCTGTACCCTTGGAACGTGGGTGAGCTAACCTGTTGACCAGTCATGAGCGCGTTCATCTCGTTAAGAGGCTGATTTCTACGCTGCATTTCTTCGCTTATCTGCATCTGTCTTAGCGAGTTCTGGTAGTTAGACGACTGCATCTGTTGGTCATACTGCTGTCGTTGACCTGCTCTAGCAGACTCTGACATCATGTTCCGTTCATTCATGAACTGGTTACGCAACGCGGAGTCTTGTCCGAATATCTGACCTTGCTGAGCCATCTGGTTCTGGGATGATCCCATCGCCTCGTTGTACATCTGACCACGCCTACCCATTTCCTGACTGTACTGCTGACCCATACCTGACTGCCTGTCCTGCGACATACTGATACCTTCGCCAAACTGGTTCTGTCGGTTAGCCATGTCCATTCCGAAGCTACGCGAAGCCTCCTGACCGCCTCCCATGATAGCCTCGTTTCTGGCTGTCTGGTATGCGTCTGTTTTCTTGCGATTAAACGTGTCCATAGCGGAGTCGAATGCCGCGTCACCTTCAGAGAGTCCTCTATTACGGAGCTTAATCTCCATGTTATTGGCTTCTTCTGCGAACTGTGGGTCTAGTCTGCTCGTAGAACGGTCGTATAGCGCACTTTCAGCCCTATTACGTTGCTGCTCAGCACCGCCTACGGTCTGCATACCACTGGTATCCATGTCGTTATAGCGATACTGGGTACCAATATCGTTTAGGTTGCTCATGTTGGGGGTGTCTAAACCGCCTTGACGTATACCCTGCAAGCCCTGATTACTGACCGCGTTAGGATCTCCACCCATGCCGCCGCCACCTTGAGCCATGCCGTACATGCCGCCTACGTTGCCAAAGTCTTGACCCGTATACTGAGAAAAACCGTCTGTTGGAGGTGTCTCGCCGCCTTCCTCTGAAGGGTATGGATTGCCATCCTCTAAAGGAGGAGGTGCTGCTGACGCCGCCTTAGTGGACATCATCGACATCATCTGGTTCCCATCGTTGAACTCAGGTGGTTTAAACGGGGCTACAATACCACCGCCACTGTATCCACCATCACCACCGACACCGCCACCGAAGCCGTAATCACCACCACCGATACTACCGCCCTGTCCTATGTCAGAACCAGAGATAGGTATGTTGACTCCACCATCGCCACCGCCTGTACCGCCGCCTAGTGGAGGTGGAACGCTTCCACCATCACCGCTACCTGCGCCGCCAGTAGGAGGAGGGTTGGTCTGACCAGTTCCACCACCTGCACCACTGATATCACCACCGTAGCCGTTATATCCGCCGCTGTAATAAGGGCTGAACTGCTGCTGTGGGGGTGAATAGGAGGGTGCGTTATTGTTATATCCATAGGAATTATACGCCTGTGGCGAGTTCGCATACCCTGAGAACTTATCCCAGTTCATTTCCTGACCGAGTGCTGCACCTGTACGGTTTAGCATGTCGCCAGAGAACTGAGTACGTCCCTGCTGCATAGCCATCTGGTTGTTCAGAGTGTCCTGAATACGCGGGTCGAACGTTTGGTTCTGATTCCACATGGTTACGTTCTGTTGGGTAGCAGGGTCCCACTGTTGGTAGCTGTCGTATGTCAGGCTGCCCCAAGGGTTATATTGATTTATCCTATTACCATAGGTCTGTGCGGCTAGTGACTCCTTATCAGAAGTTGCTGTAGCTTCTGCCGCGCCTCGATAGTCTGGAGTGGAGGGTGCTGATTTTCCCATTTTATGAAACCTCTTTAGCGTTAAAGTTACAGTGAGCTTTTCTTAGCTCTAATACCACGAAGTCAACGCCCTGTTTAAACGCATTCTTGAGCCTAGTGACTTCTTTGAATCCAATTCTCTTGTCCAGTTTCAACGCCTTCTCGTTACTGGCGGGAACTGTACCTATCATTACTTCGCGTCCAGATGTATCGAACACGAACTTGGAAATTTCCTCGAAATAACCGTGACGAATAACGAAAGGGTTATCTATGGCAAAATGAATCTGACAGCTATTTTCTGTCCAAGAATCCATCACGCAACAGGCTTGAATAGCACCTGTATCTGCATCTACAGCCATTATACTGGTCATATCAGGGATTAACAGGATTGACGTCCTGTCTGCCATCCATTTCCAGTCAGCATCGCTGTCTATTGGTCTGAAGGCTATATTCATAATACACCCGCCGGGACCCATGCGATATCCACGCTGATCAGCCATGTTCTACTCTTGGCTGCGCCCTTCATGGCGAGTGCAACGCTTCTACCATAGCCGAATCCACCTCTGGTGGAGCTTAACGGTATGGGGTCGCTATTAGCCCAAGGGTCTACGTCCCAGATACCTGCATCCCAGACGGTTGCCTCGTTATTGGCGATACTGTAGTCAACAGGGTCGGCTGCAAGGGAGTATTCAAAGTTAAATTTGGTCGAAGCAGACACATCATCGTTAGATAGGAAGTCGGGTCTGGCTAGGACAGGGTGTTTAAACGTGGCGGGCGCGCCTAAGTCGCTATAGGACATCAACAGCAGCCACTGAATCGCGGTACCGTTGTCTCCTTCAGCCGGTGGGGTAATATGCACATCGTCTACGTCAACATCCATAGCCAGTACACGGTTATCCAACGTACCGATGTATATTGTCTTGCCCCATGCTGTAAAGCACCGGATAGGCACGTCTCTCCACCACCCGAAAGAGTCTGTTGGTAGGTCGTAAGCGTACTGCCTATAGCCTCCCTCGCCGTCTGTGGGGACGCTTATAAGCATGATACCCTCAGAAGGCATGAACTCTACCGCCCAACCTGCATCCTGTGCGTACCGCTGCATATCCTGCCTGAGCATGTACGACATCTTACTACCGAGACTATTACCTCTGTAGCCGTTGAATGTTACACCTTTGAGCAAATCTGACATATTGGTCAGACCATAAATTGATAGGATGTACAGGTCGCCACCAGACTCACTGGCGCAGTTACCTTCACCTGCCACCGCGCCTACAAAGTATACGCCCTTGATAGACCATACGTCTCCGGTCGTAGCCTCTGGGTCGCTACCTCGATAGGGTAGAATGTCACCTGCCTCACTAATAGCCACGAGGTAATCGTCTACGCCTTCACCACCGTCAACAGACCAGTTGAATAGCCCAACTAGCTTGCCACCGTGTTTAAACTGGCTACCAAACTGGAACGGCTTCGCCTGACCAGAGTGAGAGCTGATTGGTAGGTACCACCCAACCGTACTTTCCTGTTCTATCATCCACAGCCTTTGCTTGTGGATCATGATGAAACGTACTTTGGAAGGGTCTACCCCTGATATATTAGTAGCCGCCTCCCATATACCTGTAGTCGGGTCGTAGAAAAACAGCCCGTTCAAGTTATCTGCGAAATATATGAAATCGTTCCCGCCATCATCAACGTAATGGGAGTAAATACCCTCACCCGCTTCAGGTGAGTTATCTGGAAACGCTAGTGATATTATGGGGGACTCCGCCCCATAGACCGTCACGTCCCAGATACCTTCATTAGTCACCGCGAACAGTCTACTATCTGAACCATCTGTCTGAACGCCATCGAAGGGTATCAGCGTCTTGACGCCTGTCCCTAGCACGTCCACGAGGTTGATAACGTGTTCACGGTAGCCCTTGCGTACCTTCATCCCATACTCACCACTGAGGATGTTATGAGAATAGATGCAGTATTCTGGGTTGTTCTGAGCCAAGCCTACTCTGCCGTCCATACCTTTGATGGGCGCGGGTAGTTTAAACATCTGCTGAACAGGGGGTGAACCCCGTCTGCGCGCGCCTATAGCACTATGGACTGCCATAGTTAGTACCACTCAGGCTGCTTAGAGGATCAATTAGTTTTATGCCGCCGCCCGCCCTACCTGCTCTGAGTATTGGGGAGCTTTTATCTACGGCTGTAACAAGCGCGAAGGCTTGATTCAGGTCGTCTTGAGCTTTACTGCTGTCCATGCCCTTGGATTCATACCATTTGACCTTGAGTAACCGAGATAGCAGGAGTTCATCGAACAGTGGAATATCTGCTCCAAGTTCTATCCTGTTTGTGGGTTGTTGGTCTATGGAACTTATGGCGAATAGGTTGGTAATATACTCGAACACTATGTCATATACTGACTGCACAGGCGATGGGAGTATGGTGAAGTCACCTTGCTGCACTCTGAAACTAACCCAGAGCTGCTCTGAGGCGATGTCGATACCTTTCAGGTATTGCCACTGTTGAGGTGACAGGACGCTCATAGGGTTGCGGTTGCTACGCTCCCACCCAGTCTGATTAATCATCCGTAGAAAATCATCAGGTAGCGGGTACACACCGTCCTCGGCAACCACTGTGACGATTGAGTGTTCCTTCATCAGAAACTCCCAGTCGTACAATCGGGCTAACTCTTTACAAGCTGTATTTATGAGAAACTGTAGCTGTACATAGTTGGGGTCAGTCGAGGCGAACGGATCTACATCGTAGCCAATACCAACCTCCACTCCTACTGTGTTCAGAATCTCATTGGCACTAGCGGTATTCGCTATCGTCATTAAAGTTACCCCTTCTTTTTGGTTCTCCTGCGAGGCTTACGGGCTGTTTCAGCGGGGGCTGTTGATAGAGCTTCTACCTTCTCTGCCAACTCCGCTAATTGCGCCTTCAGTTTCGCATTCTCTTCATCACGGACTCTGAGTTCTTCAGTGAGGCGTATGGCGGGGGCGGCTTCTTTAGCCTTTATAACCCAGTCTTTAGCCTTCTGTCTAAGGGTGTTTAAACCCATGAAACCCTGAGCATTACCATCTGACATTTCTGCCAGTTGTTCTACTGTCTTGACGTTGAAAAATGATAACTCTTCAACCTGTGAGCGCGTAACTAAAGACCACTCTGATAGGGGTGTACCTTCTAGCGGTATCTCTTCACGATTCTTGAAAGCTGCATAGTGTCGAGGAAAGCGTTGCATATCCCCTTGTCTAGCCGGTCGGCATACATGACCGTTTCGTGAACCTGCTACTCGGATATCCACATATACGACATCATCGAATATCGGTCTACCTTCTTCCAGTGTCTTAGCTTTGTTCTCTTTAGGCTTGTTAAAGAACTTGACTAGTAGCGTCTCGTCCCCTGCGTTATTACCTTGTTCAAACATAGTGTGATCAAAATCGGCAGTTGCCATTTAATACTCTCCTAAACGTTAGTGTCTAGGAGAGTATAGTCTTACTACGTTTAAACATCAACTGAAACTACGGGTTGGTGTTAGCACCGAAGCACAACTCACCTGCCAGTATAGTTTCACCAGAGACGTTAGCCATATCGAAACCTTCAACAACACCGATCACGGCGTCTGCAACGACATCACCACCTGCAAGCATAAGAGCCACAATACCGACATCATCGTTAGGTGCTAATATCTCGACACCTGACTGGACGCCGCCAATGTACTGGCTTTTTACCAAGACTTCAGGTGTTGATTGGCTGAAATCTTGATGCTTGAAGCCATGCTCTTGCGTAGCCACACCCAGACCGCCACAGTTGGAACCTGAGTTAGCACCACCACTAAAATCAGCGTCTGGTACCTCAGCTTCCCGTATTGCGATTACGGCTGAGTCTCTAAATGTACTAGGATAATTCATAACTATCTCCTGAGTATGTTAAACACAGAAAGGACACCCGTGAAGGTGTCCTTTCTATCGCGTTTTATGTGCCGTTAGCGTCATAACGTCCTTGGAACATACGACCAGAAGTCGTCAAGTTACCTGCCCAACCGATAATCTGCACTTCTGCATCTTGGTTAGTGGCGTATCGCTTATTAGGCGATAAAGGAACCATATTTCTCTGGCTGTGAGGTCTGTAGTGCAGATAATCACAGTTCAAGAAGTAGGCTGTTCCGGCGGGTGCGCCTGAACCGTTAGCACCGTTATAGATACCACCGTCAAGTACAACATCTGCATCCATAAACTTAACACTAGTGAAACCTGCATCACCTGAGTCAGTGTTTGTGAACCGTTGAGTAGCCTGAAGTGAAGCTATATAGGTGTTCCAGACCGTACCATCACACATGATGAGTTCTGGGCGGTCGGTACCGCGAACGAGCTGTGACCACAACAGATTCCAGAAACCTTGAATCAATGTAGGGTCTAAACCCTCCACGGCTGTCTGGTCGCTGAATGCGTTCTGCCAAAAGGTGAACGTAGCCCCATCAATACCGCCGTAAGGCGCGGCTGTTGGGTCAAGTGGTACGGCTGCGTCTAGACCGTCAATCTCTTTACCACCTGCGCCAGTACCATCAGAGTACAGACCACCAGTGATTAGATTAGACAAGGTAGACTCGGCTACTTTTAAGCGCGACTCCAGTAAGTCGATCATTCGCTCTTTTCCAGCATTTTGAAGCTGTTCAAGACCTGAGATCACTACAGGAACGGCGGCTTGTTTCCAGTCGTATTGAGCAGCAGAGATAACATCAGAAATCCCTGTAGGTAATATATCATCGTTGTGTTTACGTCCTCGGCTCTTTATCCAAGGCTCCTGCATATCTCTATGCAGACCAGACTATATCATCAAGAACTGTGGCGTAGCGTTTTCACGGCTACTGAGCTACGCGAATAGCGTGGCGCACGGTATAGATCCTCGTAGAACGAGTGCGAAGGGGCTGCTGCCTTGTTTATCATGGATTCAGAGGCTGTCTGGGTACCCACAATCAACGATGGTGCTGTCCTTCTCACTATCATCATATCCGATGATGTCTGAGGCATAATACCTACCTTAATTCCTGCCCCGCGCTCGTGTCGCTTCATAGTCCGTTCTGGACAGTATGCGTTAGTCGTTGCACCTTCTAAGCATTCCTACTTAGCTTGGCTCAGGATTGCCCTCGTCTCTACGTTAGGGGTTTCCCTGAATTCACGGGGTTTAGTGTGGGCTAGTGTAAAGTCAACCCACTGTACCAACCGGCATTACTATTTTCTGCAAAAGATAACTCTTGCATAATGTAAGTGCCGCCCGATACTGGACGAATATTACCTTTCTTGCTCAACTTCTTTAAGATTGCGTTATTGTTTGTAACGTTATCCGCAATCTTCTTTGATCGGCTCTCGATGGTTGTTGCCATGATATCCGAAATATTTGCATTTGCAAAAGGCATAATATGCTCTCCAAAGAATAAGTTAAGTTAAAAGTATGTTTTTTCACCACTCACAACTATCGGACTCCTTACGGTGGGTCACCTGTGAATGTAACTTAGAAATTGAAGCCTTAGCGTTATCCTCAGACGAGGTGGTAACTAGCCTATTCCTACTGACTATAGAATAACCGCGCGTGGACAAGCTGTCAAGGGGGGTGTAAACTGGCTTAGATGAAAATATTCATTGTACTCATATTGCTGTTGGTCTTAGGCAGTTGCTCTTGGCAACCGCCTAATTCCGCAGGTGTGTCTAACTTCTGCTTTCTCTCGTTCTGCGAGATTAGGGAAGGTATAGAGGACGCTCCCGATAACGAGAACGCCGGTATAGAGGTTACTAACCCCCTGACCACGCCGACTCCAGAGTCTCCCGAAGAGAACCCTCCAGAGCTGTAGGCTCACCACCCAGTTTTCCGTTAAGAATACCACCCGCTACGTTCTTCTTAATACCTAGATCCGTCTGTTGCTTACGAGTAGCAAGCACTTTACTGATCTCAGGATGTAGCTGAGTCGCCTTTTCATACGCTTGTTCTAAGGTTATCTCAACACCGCGTTTAGCCGCCATATCCATGATATCAGCCATATCCATACGGACATCTGTGAAGAACTCAGCTTTAGCTCCGAACGTGTTTATATCCTCGTTCATACGCTGATTCTGCTGCTGTAGCTGCTGATTCTGCTGATTCTGGAACCCTTGAAACATCTGCTCCATGGGTGCCATACGCTCGTTAATAGCCTGTTGCATGGCATCGTTCTTGCTAGGCTCAGACGGTTGACCGGACAAAATACCGTCCAGAGTCTCAATATCGACACCGTAATGCTGAATTAGCTGCGATATCCGCTCTGCTTTCTGCTGTGCAGACCCCATCTTGAGCGTAGCAGCCGTCTGTAGCAGGTTACCAACCGCGTGGATAGGGTCTTTAGCACCTTCAGCCGCCATTAGTGACCTAAAGGGGTCAACGGTACGGTTGAATTCCTGACTGAGCCGTCTGCTGTCGGAAGATTCCTGTAATACAGCCTCTACCTCACGCTCGCGCTTCATGATCTGCTGCTTTACGCCCGCGTCCATACCCGCCCAATGCTCTCGACTGGTTGGTGTCCACCCTACAGGTGGCTTATCATCCGATACTGTGGTACTTTCAGTCTCAGTGACCGGATCGTCTGAGGTTGGCTCTGCTGCCTCTGTTAGTGTCGTTTCAGCTTCGGCTTCGTTGACGTCAGTGTCGTCTCCGGTCGCTTCTATTTCTTCAACAACCTCCTCGGTCGGTTCTTCAATCTGCTCATCGGCGGCTTCTAGCAACGCCTCTCTAATTTCGTTCATGGTTTAAATACTCCGTGTCGTTGTAATGAATCTTTTACTGCGTTTACACGGTCTTTGCGCTGCCTTTCAGTATTGCCAGTCAGCCTATCAGACCGTTCTATGTGTTTTCTGTCGAACCACTTGTCACCGTAATCTCTTGTATTGGTGACGCCGTGCTTCTTATTGTGTTTACGAAGCCCGCCGTTACAGCTCACGACCTTTCGGTCTATTGGGCTTACGAACTCCTTAAACTCTTGGGTACGCCTGATAGAGCGTTTACGCACCTCCACAGGCTCCTCTTCAGCCCACTTTTTCTCTCGCTCTTTCTTAGAGCCGAAAATCTTATCGAAGTTATCCTCGAATCCAACCCCGACCCTACGTTTACTCCCCTTGCTCACTGTCTCCCCCTTTAGCTCTCTGCTTGTCCACCTCGATGTCTAGCTCTGCTTTAGCAGCCATCTTCTCAACGTCAATCTGAGCAGTCTTAGCAGTTTTCTGTAGCTCCTGCTGAGTTACCGCTTGGTTCTGTAGGGCGTTCATACGAGCGTCATGCTGCTGTTGATTAGCATCTGCCTCAGCCTTCATCCTAATCTCTGCTAGGTCTGCCTGAGACTCAGCCTGTAGCTTCATCATGTCGAATTCTAGCTGCTTTTGAGCTGTGGCGATGTCTGCATCCATGTCATTCTTGCGAACCTCCATATCTGACTGACCTTTAGCCTTAATCTTCTGCATCTCAGCCTGTAATTTAGCCTGTTCCTTCTGCTGCTCCATTTGAGCCGCTTGCTCTTCTGGACTTGGTTCATCCTGCTTGCTCTGGGCTTGTTTCATGGAACCCTCGATAGCTTTGTCCATCACGCCCTCTATCTCCTGCGCGCCCTTGAAGCCCGCTAAGCCCCATTGCAGCATCTGGAGTAGGAACGGCTCAGCTTCTGGCTTAGACTCTATCAGCGATGCTGAGGTCTGTAGAAACATGCTAATTGCGTTGAGGAAGTCCATACGCTCGGCTTTTAGCTCTGCATAGTCCACCATGGCGACTGATTCGGGTCTAATGACCACTGACAGGCGCGCTTTCTCAGGGTTCTTGATTAACTGAACCGCTTGGGGCAATAACTCGGCGTCTACCGACTTTTCCATGTTGGACATGGCGACAATAGTCTCTGGAGAGAAATGTCGCGCAATGACCTCTGCTTTTAGCTGCACTAGGTCGCTTGCGAACTGTGCAAACTGGTCCTGTAGAGCCTGAACCCGTACCGAGCCGAATTTCGCCTTGAGAGACGACTGACCGACACCCTCGTACTGATTTCCGAGGCTCCCGCGCATAATATCGCTAAATCCAGACACCTGTTGCAGTAATCCGATAGTTTGATCACGAGTAGCGATTAATTTATCTAGCGCACCCACGATATCCATCAACGGTAGCCACTGAACAGAGCCTTGTAGCCCTCCTTTCTCGGCGAAGGCTGCCCAAGAGTCAACTGGTATCAAAGTGTTGTCTGTACCCTCTTGAAACATCCTTTCTACGCCTGTACAGCCCGAATCGTAGACTCCAACCGCCTTCACAGCGGTGGTGAGGATAGATATCCGCGTTTGCAGGATGTCAATCTCGTTATACAGGTCTTGAGCCAGAATAAAGTCAGGCGTAGGGATGTATAAAGCAGTCGTAGGATTCGCAATGAAAAACGGTGGGCATGGAAAGAACCCTTTCAATTTCAACGTATCATCTTTAGTGTCCAGAAGCGTTTCCAAGTCCTTGGCGTACCAGTGAATCTTGCGATCCTTCTTACACCATATTTCCCAGACCTCTGCCTTGCGACCGTAAGACTCACTGTCCTTGTCGTTGTCACCACTGTCAGTGACCGACACAGTGCGTACTTTATAGTTCAAATCCTTGGCTTTCTCAGCCCCGAAGCGTTTGACCGCCTCCTCTTTAGTCAGATAGTTACGGAAACCTATCCATGTAAGGTCTGAGAACGACCGACCCCATGACCAGAGCATGTCACCCCAGTAATAATAGTCGATAGGTGCAGTCTCGTTGGTCATTTCTTCCTGACCTGTCTGCGGATTCACCTGAGTCTCGACAGTATAGCGCACTCGCGCGCTGCCTAGACCTGACAGGAGTCTATCCTGAAGGGTAGAACGCAACACAGTGTCATATTCTTTACCGTTGGTAGCTAAATCTGAGTTTAATAGCCGCTCCATGACCTCTGCTGCTACTCTGGCTGCATCATCTGAGGCATCATGGTACCGTCTGGACACATCAATCTTAGGAACCGACCCGTACAGCATCGCCTCCAGTGTCGAGACGTTGGAATAGAACAGATTAATCCTCGTGTCACCGCCGATTGTACCTGTGGTGTCGTTTACACGCTCTGAGAGATAGCGTTTGTTGATCTTCTCAGCCTGAACCTGCCAACTGCGTAGTCTTTTCAACGCCGCGTCAATTTCTGAAGCCCACTGGGTCTGTTGTTTCCTTGGGCTGCACTTCTTGTTGTCTATTTTTACCACGGTGGTATTCATTTTTATATCCTCAGTAGTTTCTTGAGACTTGGTTTCGTCTCAGCATGTTTAAACAGTTCGTCAAGCGTATATTCTGGCGGTTTCGCAAGCTGTTCTTGTAGTGTAGGCTTCTGACTGACCACTGTCGGTACTTGGGCATTCGCCACAAGGCACATATACCGCCAAGCATCTGCAAAGTCACTCGACTGGTCGTGTAGTGGGTTGTTTAAGAAGCATTTGTTTACCTTGTCCCACTTCCTACGGTAGATCCTAAGCATCTCCAAGCCATAGGCACATCGCGGGTGCATATAGATGTTGGGGAATGTAGCTCGCACAGCGTCTATACCGTGCATCACCTTCAAATTCGGCGTAATGTCCACCGGAAACCCCGCTTCTAGGAACTGCTCCACTGTTGACTTACCCGTTTGCAGGGATTTAGCCCTCGCATCGTGGGGTAGCCAGACCTTATCGTACTCATATTCTTTAGCGTCTAGCGTATCGAAGTAATGCTGTAACGCTACACCGTTATTATAGTGTAAGTCAAATACACAGATACCATCAGGACGCTCTTGCCAGAACCACAGCACGGTAGAGTCCGATATCCCTATGTCTGACGCCACACTCACAGGAAACTCAGGGTCATAGTCGTAGGACTTATCAAACCTACCTGTACGCTCCATCTCACTGATCTGCTCGGTGTAATACGTCCCTACCAGAGCAGCATCGAAGCTCACCTCGAACTCTTGCTCGAACTGGTCGTCTGACATCTGGTCTTTCATCAGCTCAAGCTCGGTCTGAGGGATTATACCCGACTCAGACGCCCTGAGAGACAGGAAGTACCAGTCCTCTGAGTGCCTAGCCTTCTCGCATACGTCATAGAAGGCGTTCATACGCCCTGCGGGTGTACCAATGGCTAGTAGCCACCCTTGACGGTCTGAGAGCAGGGGTAGTATGACCTCACCAAACAGGGAAGGTCTGAAGTTAGCAAACTCGTCCAAGACCACCCCATCTGCATACAGACCACGGAGCGAGTCAGGGTTGTCTGCGCCAAATAGTCTGATGATGGCACCGTTGGGCAGCTCAACAGACAGTTCGCTCTGCCTAATCTCAGTAGCGAATTCTCTAGTAGCGTCTGTCAAGTACAGCCACGCGATAGATTTCGCCTGAGCATAGAAAGGAGCCACATAGAAGAACCGAGGGTTCTTCCTAGTACACCGTAGAGCTTTCAAGATCAGGTCATGCACCGCTGCAACTGTCTTACCCGCCCGCCGGTGTATCACCATCGCCGCAAACCGTTGATGCCGGTTGTGGAACGGAATGAACGCCTCACGGGGGTTGTAGTCTAGGTGTATGACAGCAGGTTGATTCATCAGGGCTAACCTATGGTTATGTAATGCACCAAGGCAGAGTAGCTCACTTGGTTGTTGCTCACCTGCGCTGAGGAGTAGTGGATGTCCTTGATGATGAACGCATTGATGTCAGGGGTTGTGGTTAGGAAACCTATAAAGTTAGTCACATGCGCTTCCAACAACAGAGGGTCGTCTCCCTCCAATACCTTGACAGCGTTGTATGGGTCAGTGTCACCATGAATGGGCGTGTTGTAGTTGTTCTGAATTATCTGTTTGGGCATAGGGTCAGTTTACATCCTTAATATTGTTGGTGATGGTGGTTGGTGTTGGGTGGCTATCCAATGGGGACGGTAGTAGCCGTGCATCAGCCAGTTGGATGATGATGTTGGGTTGGTCGCTTATTGATTGGTCAGCCTTCAGTTTGGCTTGTTGGGCTTGGGTGTCTGTTCTCATCCTGTTTATCTCAGCTACGGCGGCGATAGATACACGGGCGTCCAGTTCTTG
>Ga0164313_10001722_pt1 | contig 19477 bp, 15 predicted proteins | sample GuaBasSedimGuay4_FD_113735 | JGI IMG/M metagenome (GOLD analysis project Ga0164313, IMG submission 113735) | Subseafloor sediment microbial communities from Guaymas Basin, Gulf of California, Mexico - Guay4, Core 4569-4, 0-3 cm | ecosystem: Environmental > Aquatic > Marine > Hydrothermal vents... | reverse complement strand
CTGGCATTACCAGGAATGGATGGTTTGGAAGTTTGTCGCAAGCTGCGTCAGGAGGCCGGAAAGAACACACCGGTTCTGATGTTGACCGCCCGGGATCGTCTTGAGGACAAGCTGGCCGGGTTCGAGACTGGTGCAGATGACTACCTGGTCAAACCTTTTGAACTACAGGAGGTTGAGGTAAGACTAAAGGTTTTGGCCACGCGGGGTACCCGGCGGGCGAGTAAAGAGATTGAGGTCGGTGACCTGGTTTTTAATGTTGATACATTGATTGTCAGTCGCAACGACCAGGAAATTGACCTGAACCCGATTGGTCTTAAATTATTGCGCTGCCTGATGGAGGCTTCACCCAACGTCGTGACCAGGGCTGAACTGGAAAAAGAAGTCTGGGGTGAAGAGATGCCTGACAGCGATAGCCTGCGGGTGCATATTCATTCCTTGCGCTCCGCCATCGACAAACCATTTGGTACTAAAATGATCCAGACCCGTCACGGTATTGGTTACCGTCTGTTGGAGTCGAATGCTATACCGGCGTAGGCTCCGCAGCCGCATCATAGTATCCTTTCTGCTGTTCGGTACGCTGCTCAGCACCCTGTTTGCAATCAGCACTCTTTTTCTGCAAAGCAATCTTGAAGACCAACTCATCGGTGCGACTCTTAAACAGGAACTCGATGATTACCTGGTTCAGTTACACAAGGATCCCACGCTGGTAGAGCCCTTCCATACCCGTATCCAGGGGTTTGTCACCCGCCCCGGTGACCCGAACAGGAGGGTCACGGCCAAAATCAGAAACCTCGAAACCGGTGTGCACGAGGTAGAAACAGTGGAAGGTTATTTCAAAGCTGCTGTTCGGAAAGATGATGATTTGTGGGCCTTTTTGATCTATGACATCACGGAGAATCAACGCTTGACCAATCGGCTTGTCTGGTCACTGGTGGCTGCGGTCATGGTGTTTTCCCTGCTATCACTAGCGCTGGGATTATGGTCTTCCCGCAGGGTAATGAAACCTGTTAGCGACCTGGCGGAACGATTGAGTCAGCTGGGTGAGGAAACGCCCTCACCCGAGTTGGCGAAGTGGTTTCCTGATGATGAAGTCGGGCAACTGGCTGCCGCCCTTGATGCCTATGCTGCGCGTGTGCACCATCTGGTTGAGCGGGACAGGGAGTTCAATGCCGATGTCAGCCATGAGTTAAGGACACCGTTGGCGGTGATTTCCGGGGCTACGGAATTATTACTGGCGCAAAAAGAACTGCCGGAAAAAACAAAAACCCGAATTCTGCGCATCGCCAGGGCTGCCAGGCAATCAACCGACATTACGACGGCTCTACTTCACCTGGTTCGCGCCGAACAGGGCATTAACCAGGACAGTGAAGCACAGGATGTCATCACGATTGTCGATAAGCTGATACATCTGCATAAGCCTTTACTGGACAATAAGCCGCTCGATTTAAAGATTATTGTGGAAGACAAAGTCAGTGTTATTGCTCCAGAGTCCGTGATAGCCGTCACCGTTGGTAACCTGATAAGCAACTCGATCCGCTATACGCCATCTGGTGAAGTGGTGTGCACTATCGGCAGCGGACGAATTTTGGTGGAGGATACCGGGCCGGGAATTCCGGATTCGGAGTTGTCGCAGGTGATGGACAGGCACTATCGTGGTGAAGGTGTCTCAGGTAAAGGCTCAGGTCTTGGCCTGGCGATTGTCCAGCGTCTGTGTGAGTTATATGGTTGGTCAATTCATTTCGAAAACCGCAACAGTGGCGGTTTACGTGCTGAATTGAGGTTTTTTGGATGAGGAATACATAATGGCTATTGTTTCTTGTCCCAGTTGTGGTAAAAACACTTCCAGTCGCACCATGTTATGCCCGCATTGTGGCTTTCAGCGGGGTGAAGTTGAAGAGGAGCAACTGAAGGAATTTCGCCGCCGGAAATTGAGGGACAGAATTTACCACCTGAAGATGGCAAGCTACGTGGCACTGACCTTGTTAATTGGAGCTTTTGGTTGGTATTTTGTAGAAACGGAGAGCTTTCAATACAGGTCATCTATGGGGCCGTACATCATGTTTGCCGTTGGGTCTGTAATTTACCTTGGCATACGGGTCTATTTGTACAAATTTAAAATGGCCTTGAGAAAACTCAGCATTTCGTGAGTTTTGAGCGTGGCTTATTGGATACGCACTACTTTTACCTTGTCTTTATGCCCCACCAATGACAAACGCCATTTTCCCGTGAGACTCTTTTCAATGGTGATTGCAGCATTTTCGATGGGTTCAATATAGAAACTGTCTTTTTCAACCTGTTGCCAGATCATGCCGTTGGTCAGTTTGAACAAATCTCCCTTGCGGGCCCAGCCGTCAAAAGACCCCTCGATATTGCCACTGACAACTTTACCACGTGAGTCATCCTTTGGTTCGTTTGGGAGGCCTCTCATGTCTCCACCTGCCACTTCGTTTGCAGCGGCCGAACTGGATCTTGTGTTTTCCAGTGTGGCCACTGAATGACTTCTCAGCCACTCATTGAGAGCTGCGAGTTCACCGGCGCTAAGATTTCCAAGACCGGTTTCCTGGAACTCCCTGGCGGACATACGTTCTTCAAGGGTTGAAAAACTATCAACGGCAAAGGCCAGGTTGTGTATTGCAAAGAGGAGGGTAAAAAACAGCAGCTTTTTCATTTAAGTGTAAGTACTCAGAGGTCCTGCTGGTACCGGACATAAGGAATTCGGCCATAAACAGCCTCAAATGGATCCTGCAGTCCGTTTTCAGTTTTGCCTTTGTCTTCTGTACCTGAACCGAGCAGGTTGCTGGTTCCAACGCTGAGATTGGCATTCCATGGTGCCCGCCAGGTGAAGTGGACGTCGAAAGTGGTTGAGCTATTCAGGTCTTCTCCATTCAGAAACTGCACCTGCTCACGGTAGAACCCCTGCAAGCCGCCGCTGAAATTACCTTTGCTCCAGTCAAGATTGACTTTCGCGCTATCGAACGGATTGGAAATCGTCCAGTTCTGAAGGCTTGGCGAGTAAGCAGTTGTGGCTTCATAGGACGCGTCCAGAACACGGGTCAACTGGAGCCCGAGGCGTATGTCGCCGGCACTATCGGTGGTTAAGCCAACTTGAAACTCCATGTCCAGGCCGGAGGTTTCACCACTCATGTAGCTAAGTGGTTGTCCAGCACTCAATGCTGGCAACAAGGGATTACCCTGATCGGGTGCCATTAATCCGGCACCGGGTATCGGAGCACTTATCGGTGCAGCGTAATTGACAACACCCTGTTGGCCGATGCCGGCTTCGTGCCTGAACATGCTGACAGCCGAGTTGAGGTTGTTGTTACCATAGCGCAGACCAAGGGCTACCTGATTCTGCTGTAATACGTTTGCCTGGTTGATAAAGTGACAGTCAGATGCCCGGTAGGAACCCTGGTCAAGCACACCATTCTGACAATGGATACTACCCAGTGGCTGAAATGCTGCCTGGCTTCTTCCCGCACCCAGGCTGGTTGTAATATCCAGGTTGTCATTCAGACGCAGACTAACCGAGCTATCCAGAAATACGGAGCCAACACCTGATGATGACTTCATCATGCTGTTGTTGATATTCACTGTTAGCGGTTTGGCAAGTTGCAATTGAAGTTTACGTTTTTCGGAACCGCCCAGATCAAACGCGAGACTGGCGGGAGATTGCTCTTTCTGCAAGGGCAATATCACCAGCGGCTGGTTGTTGCTGTCTGCTTGAGAGCTTCCGAATAACTGTGCTGTGGAATTATCGCTGTTAGCTGCAAGAGAAAGTGTTGGTGACAGGTACACGACAATCGCAGCTAGCAGGCTGCCAAATTGTCTGGATACATGTCTCCTTTGTTGCTTCACTTCTTGTCCTCACCGTATACCGACCCTATGGGGTTACACTTCTATAGAACCCCTACCGGCGATTTAGTTCTATCTAAATGATAGCAAATTTTTCAGACTTTTGCTGGCTCAGATTGCCTGAGTCACCTGATATAATGCACCTATCATCAATTCGGGAAGAGACGTATGGTCAGTTTGAACACACCTGTATGTGAGTTTGGAAAAAAAGCACCCGATTTCTCATTGAAAGGGGTTGATCAGCAGCTATGGACGCTGGAGAAATGCAGTGGCAAACGGGGGTTATTGGTGATGTTTATCAGCAATCATTGCCCCTATGTGAAGGCGATACGTAAGAAACTGGTACGTGACACACGTGAATTGATGTTACTGGGTGTCAACAGTGTTGCCATCATGCCCAATGATACGGTCGCTTACCCGGATGATTCATTTGAGAACATGTTGAACATATCAAATGAGTTTGATTTTCCCTTTCCTTATCTGCTGGATGAGACACAGCAGGTTGCCAGGGCTTATGACGCGGTTTGCACACCTGACTTCTTCGGTTATAACTCAAATCTGGAACTGCAATACCGTGGCCGTCTCGATGCCGCAGGTCCGAAGTCTGACGATGACACGCAAGAGCGGGAATTGTTTGAGGCCATGAAACAGGTCGCCGAGACCGGTCGTGGTCCGGAAAATCAGATTCCTTCAATGGGTTGTTCAATCAAGTGGCAACAGGACTATTAATGACCGGTGCTTCGCTCGCTTCAGCTCCCGTAATCTTCATTGCCTCGAATTTGGTGCTATAGTCGCTGCTGGATTTTTGCCTGTTGGGTTAAACTAAACGCTCACGGACAGCTGGGAGAGATAGATGAGTGCCGCTTTGATGGTAGCAGTAGATTGTAGTGAGTGCGGGGGCAGGGCAATTGAGTATGCAGCAAGACATGCCAGAGAGTCCGGTGCGCGCTTGTATGTCACCCACATTATTGAATGGTCGCAATATTCATTTTCGACAGTTCAGGAAAATGCAGAACGGCATAAGCGGCGTGAGGAAGAGTTGCATCGCGCACATTCCGAAATTATTGATCCCATCGTTGACCGCTTAAAAGCCGAAGGGCTCGATGCTGAAGGACTGGTCCGGCATGGACATGTGGCTGATACGCTAAACACCCTGGCCAAGTCAAAAGGTGTTTCAAATATCATCCTGGGTCGTCAGGGAACCTCAAAGCTCAAGTCGCACGTATTTGGCAGTGTCGGCAGTCGGCTGGTGCAGAGTGCAGATTGCGCTGTGACAGTCGTGCCGTGAGCCAAAAAGTCAACCGGAGAATTTAATGTCAAAATCAAGAGTGGGAGTCACCACCCTCATCGGCTTGCTGGCCAGTTTTTCCGCGTTTGCAGAAGTGGGCATTGATGAGAAAATCAATCTCGCTGTCAAGCCTTTTGCGGATGCCGTTGCAAATACTGTTTTTTTCTCATTTCCCGTTGCCGGAGTACAAATCCCGTTTGTTCTTGTCTGGTTGATTGTTGCTGCAATAATTTTCACATTCTATTTCAGGTTTATAAATCTGCGGGCGTTCAGACATGGCTTTGAACTGGTGCGGGGTGACTACTACGACCCGGAGGCCGCTGGTGAGGTAACCCATTTCCAGGCGCTTGCAACCGCGTTATCGGGCACTGTTGGTCTGGGCAATATTGCCGGTGTTGCTGTTGCTGTGTCGTTGGGTGGGCCGGGCGCAACCTTCTGGATGATACTGGCCGGGTTCCTTGGCATGTCTTCCAAGTTCACTGAATGTACGCTGGGTGTGAAATATCGAGACGAGTTACCCGATGGTACGGTTTCCGGCGGGCCGATGTATTATCTGACCAAGGGGTTGGCCGAAAAGGGTGCAAATTTTGCAAAACTCGGTAAGGTGCTGGCGGTATTGTTTGCCATTTTTTGCGTAGGCGGCTCATTTGGTGGTGGCAATATGTTCCAGGCCAACCAGAGTTTTGCGCAATTGGTCAATGTAACCGGTGCCGATACCAGTTGGTTGGCTGATAAAGGCTGGTTGTATGGATTAGTCGTAGCAGCATTGGTCGGTATGGTGATCATGGGTGGTATTAAAGGCATCGCCCGGGTCACGTCAAAAATCGTACCTTTCATGGCAGTCATTTATGTCCTTGCCGGTCTGACCATTATTTTAATGAACCTGCCCCAGGTTCCCGGAGCATTTGGCCAGATTATTGATGGTGCTTTTACCGCTGAAGGTATATCCGGTGGTGTGATCGGCGTGCTTTTCCAGGGGTTCAAACGAGCTGCGTTCTCAAACGAGGCTGGTGTTGGTTCAGCAGCCATCGCTCATTCAGCCGTTCAAACCTCCCGTCCGGTAACCGAAGGTTTTGTGGCTTTGTATGAGCCTTTTGTTGATACCATAGTTGTTTGTACGATTACAGCATTGGTGATCATTATTACAGGCACCTGGGATCCATCGGTTGACCCCAGTGCCGGTGTCCAGCTTACTTCAGACGCGTTTGAATCGGCCATTTCATGGTTCCCATGGGTACTGACACTTGCAGTGGTGTTGTTCGCATTTTCCACCATGATCTCCTGGTCATATTACGGTTTAAAATCCTGGACCTTCCTGTTTGGAGAAAACAAGATAACGGATGCCACTTACAAGGTGCTGTTCCTGTTTTTCGTGGTCGTCGGTTCATCCATGCAGCTGGGTTCTGTGATCGATTTTTCAGATGCAATGATTTTTGCCATGGCATTTCCCAACCTGTTGGGTTGCTATTTCCTATTGCCGGTGGTGAAGAAGGAATTGAACGAATATTGGGACGATTACAAATCAGGCAGACTGGTTAAGACCAGACTGTCCTGATCTCCGTCAAGAATTTTGCAGATACGGCCGGCATTTGCATGCTGGCTCTTGCTTAATCATGCCTTCATCAGCGAAAATCATGGACTAGTTTCTTTTCTGGCTGAGGCCTGTCAAATATGCTGAACGGCTGTCTTCTAACTCAAAATCAGGGAACCCGCAATGCCAACTCGACGTGAACTTGCAAACGCTGTCCGTGCTTTGTCCATGGATGCAATACAACAGGCCAACTCTGGTCATCCCGGCGCCCCTATGGGCATGGCCGATATAGCAGAAGTGCTTTGGAATGATCATTTGAAACACAACCCGGCCAACCCTGGCTGGTGGGATCGTGATCGCTTTGTGCTATCCAATGGGCATGCATCCATGCTGTTGTATTCAGTACTGCACTTGAGTGGTTATGATTTACCGATGTCGGAAATACGTAACTTCCGGCAAATGCATTCAAAAACGGCAGGCCACCCTGAGTATGCGGAAGTCCCGGGTGTTGAGACAACGACAGGCCCGTTGGGTCAGGGTATTGCCAATGCGGTCGGTATGGCCCTGGCAGAAAAAGTACTGGCCAACCGTTTCAATAAGGATGGCCACCAGGTCGTGGATCACAATACCTGGGTGTTCATGGGTGATGGTTGTTTAATGGAAGGGGTTTCACATGAAGCCTGTTCACTGGCGGGTACCCTGAGGCTTGGAAAATTGTGTGCTTTTTGGGATGACAATGGAATTTCTATCGATGGCGAGGTCCAGGGCTGGTTTACCGATGATACGCCGGCACGTTTTGAAGCTTACGGTTGGCAGGTGATCCGTGAGGTAGATGGGCATGACCCCGAGGAGCTCAAACAGGCGGTAGAAACTGCCCGTGCTGAAACGGATCGACCCACACTGATTTGCTGCCGAACAGTCATTGGTTTTGGTTCACCCAATAAGCAGGGCACCTCGGCCACCCATGGTTCTCCGCTGGGTGCTGATGAAATAGCAGCGGTCCGTGAAACCCTGGGATGGGAATATCCGGCGTTTGAAATCCCCGATGATATCTACGCTGGCTGGGATGGAAAATCCAAAGGTGCCGCGGCAGAATCCGATTGGGAAGAGCGTTTTGCTTCCTATCAGAAAAGTTACCCGGAACTGGCAGGTGAATATAGCCGCAGGATGGCTGGTGATCTGCCTGATAACTGGACCCAGGCGACCGATCAGATTATTGCTGACATGCAGGAAGATGGCGCGACTGTGGCCACACGCAAGGCTTCGCAAATGGCCTTGGATGCATATGGCCCTTTGTTAACAGAGTTGATTGGCGGATCGGCGGATTTAGCCGGTTCAAACAATACAATCTGGAAGCAGAGTGTCGATGTTCTTGATGAAACTGCAGACGGCAATTATATCTATTTTGGTGTGCGTGAATTTGGCATGGCGGCTATCTGTAATGGCCTGGGTCTGCATGGTGGCTTCATTCCATACAATGCTACATTCCTTGTTTTCTCAGACTATGCACGTAATGCGGTGCGTATGTCAGCACTGATTCCAGCACACAATATTCATGTTTATACCCATGATTCCATCGGTCTGGGTGAGGATGGTCCAACGCATCAACCCGTAGAACATGTTGCCAGCCTGCGCCTGATACCGAACCTCAGTGTCTGGCGACCCTGCGATACGGTAGAATCAGCGGTTGCCTGGAAATGTGCAATCGAAGAGAGCAAGAGCCCCAGTGCCCTGATTTTCACACGTCAGACCTTACCGCACCAACAGCGGGATGATGAACAATTATCAGACGTGGCGCGCGGTGGTTACGTTCTGCGAGAAGCAGAAGGCCCCTGTGATGCAATTATCATCGCCACAGGCTCTGAAGTGGGTTTGGCGATGACCTCAGCGGAGGAATTATCCGCACAGAATATCAATGTACGTGTAGTTTCCATGCCCAACCCCGGACGATTTATGGCACAAGAACGTGTTTACCGTGAATCGGTCCTGCCCTCGAGTTGTAAAGCGAGAGTGGCCGTTGAGGCAGGTGTTGGACATTATTGGTATCCATTTGTTGGTGACAATGGCCGCATCATAGCGATAGACAGCTTTGGTGCATCGGCCCCGGCCAACGAATTATTCGAGTTTTATGGATTAACAGTAAATAACGTCAGTAACGCGGTAAAAGAACTGCTTGAATCTGACTGAACAATCAATAGGAGTAGTAATAGAATGACAATTAAAGTTGCAATTAACGGCTATGGGCGTATCGGTCGCAATATCATGCGAGCTTTGTATGAATTGGACCGTAGCGACGAAATCAGCATCGTAGCCATCAATGACCTGGGTGATGCCAACAGCAATGCACACCTGACCCGATACGATACCGCACACGGCAAATTCCCCGGAACTGTCGTAGTTGAAGATGGTGACCTGATCGTCAATGGTGATCGCGTCAAGGTATATGCCGAACGTGATCCATCAAAACTGCCCTGGGCAGAACTGGGTGTTGACCTGGTAATGGAATGCACAGGTTTTTTCCGTAGTAAAGAAACCGCCGGCGCGCATATCACAGCTGGTGCCAGGAAAGTCATCGTTTCGGCCCCTGGCCAGAATGTCGACAATACCGTTGTATACGGTGTTAACCATGACACACTGAAAGCCAGTGATGTGGTTATTTCAAATGCATCCTGCAAACCAACTGCCTGGCCCCAATAGCCAAAGTTTTACATGATGCCATCGGTATTGAACATGGTCTGATGACCACTATTCATGCCTATACCAATGACCAGGTGTTGACCGATGTTCTGCATAGCGACCTGCGTCGTGCACGTTCAGCCACCATGAGCCAGATTCCTACCGGTACCGGTGCGGCTGCCGCAGTGGGCATGGTATTGCCAGAATTGGCTGGCAAACTGGATGGTTTTTCAATGCGTGTACCGACCATCAATGTATCTGTTGTTGACCTGACTTTCAGGGCAAGCAGAGCAACGACCATTGAAGAGGTCAACGCTGTTGTTAAAGCTGCTGCTGAAGAAGGCCCTCTGAAAGGCATATTGGGTTACAACGATGAACCACTGGTATCCATCGACTTTAATCATGACCCACGCTCTTCCATTTTCGATGCTGGCTTGACCAAGGTTATGGAAGGCAACATGGTCAAGGTTCTAAGCTGGTATGACAACGAGTGGGGCTTCAGTTGCCGCATGCTCGATACCACCATTGCCTTGATGAATGCGTAATACTTTTTACTGATATTAGGAGATCCAGAATGTCATTCCTGCGTATGGACGAACTTGACCTGACCGGCAAACGTGTACTGATCCGTGAGGATTTCAACGTTCCGCTCGATGCGGGCAGGGTGACATCGGATGCACGTTTACGTGCGGCTCTACCGACGATCAAGCTGGCACTGGATCGCGGCGCTGCCGTGATCCTGATGTCACACCTCGGCCGGCCTGTCGAGGGCGAATATGCAGAGAAATTTTCCCTGGCCCCGGTTGCCGAACATTTATCCGGCTTGATTGGCCAGCCTGTGAAATTGCAAAAAAACTGGCTTGATGGTGTGGATATTCAGCCCGGTGAAGTGGTGTTATGCGAAAACGTACGATTCAACAAGGGTGAGAAAGGCAACGATGAAGCGCTGGCCAAATCCATGGCTGCTCTGTGTGATATTTTTGTCATGGATGCGTTTGGTACCGCCCATCGCGCCCAGGCGTCTACCGAAGGCGTGATTCGATTTGCGCCCAAGGCATGTGCCGGCCCTTTGCTCAGTCGCGAATTGTTTGAGCTTGAAAAAGCACTGACTGAACCGGAACGACCGATGCTCGCCATCGTGGGTGGTTCCAAGGTTTCCACCAAGCTGACGGTGCTCGATGCATTGATGTCCCGCGTTGATGAACTCATCGTTGGCGGTGGGATTGCCAACACGTTTATTGCAGCCAGCGGTTACAATGTTGGGAAGTCGCTGTATGAACCGGATCTCATTCACCAGGCCCAGGCTCTGATCCGTCTCGCCCATAAGAAAGGTGGTGAAATACCCATCCCCAAGGATGTTGTTGTCGCAGATTCCTTTTCGAAGGAAGCAAGAGCCCATGTGCGGGCGGTCGATAAGGTCGAGGCCGATGAAATGATACTGGATATCGGTCCGGTGACGGCGGCGAAATATGCAACCATGATCCAGAACGCCGGTACGGTTATCTGGAATGGTCCGGTGGGTGTTTTCGAGTTTAAAAACTTCTCAGCCGGTACACGTGCCATTGCCGATGCGATTGAAGTTTCAAATGCGTTCAGTATCGCAGGTGGAGGTGATACGCTGGCCGCCATCGACCAGTTTAATGTGACCGATGGTGTCAGCTATATCTCAACCGGTGGTGGTGCATTCCTGGAATACGTGGAAGGCAAGAAGCTGCCGGCAGTTGCGGCGCTGGAAGCCCGTTACAAAGACTGAGTCAACGTCGCCCAAGGCTCCGCGCGCCAAATATCGAGCCGAACCGGAGAAAATAGATGGCACTGCGATCTTCACTCCAGCCGATACCGAGGTAAACCGGACCCAGTGGTGTTTTGTAACCAAAATAAAAGCTGCCATTCATAAGTCCTTCGGAGAAAATTTCACTGCGTTCCTGTGCCGCATTACCATATTCAAGGGTCATACCAACATAACCTGGCAGGAAGCCGCTTTTGGCAACCTGGTAGCGGTAACCGGCGAGAACAGTGCCGTAATGTGCACCCAACAGTGAGTTGGCCTCAAATCCTGACATGTTCAGGAAGCCGCCACCTGCATATAATGCATAAATGGGAACATCATCCTGCAAGCTTGTATTGTATTGACCACCCCACATGAAATTATGCAATCCAAACGTGTGGCTGCTAAAAATCGAGAATTCGAGTTGCTCAAACGAAATATCTGCACCCAGACTTTCAACCGAGTTCGTATATTTCAAGGTGGAATACAGACCCCGTGTTGGCAGGTAGCGGTCATCAAGGCGATCATATCTAAGCTCAGCAAATAACTCGGCGCCGTCAAAAGAAAACGGTGCAAGGTCGGGATTGCCAATGGTGATGTCCATGTTTCCTGCATAGCGGGTGAAACCCGCAGAAATTTTGGCGTACCGGCTGAACTCCCGACCCAGAGTAAGGGCGCCGCCATATTCCTCTAATTCAATTTCAGCCAGCGCATCACCGTCAGAATCAAAAATCAACAGGGGTCGTTCGAACCAGCTTAAACCGGGTTCGAAGCTCCATCTGAGGCGATCATCCAGCGGTTTGTAATAATCAACGAAAATTCCGGGTGACTCCCCGATCTGCACAACAGCCCGGAATTCAGAACCCCGTTCATCAAGTGCAGTATTCAGGTAGCCCCCCCTGATATTAAAAGTAGTACCGCGGCCGGTGAAGGCGAGATCCAATCCTGTTTCAATGAATTTGGTCCCACGTTCATCCTGAAGTACGGTGATTTCAATACCCTGCTGGCCGTCCTGTTCAATGATGTTGTAACGGGCCTGGCGGATAAACCCCAATCCATAGATCTGACGCAAATCATGATCCACCTGGTCCAGGTCAAGTGTTTCACCAGGCTCGATGGTTATTAACTTTCTGATGACTTCATCAGAAAACCTTGATTGATTATCCAGCTCAACAAAATGAACTTGTGGCGGGCCGTCTACACAGTTGTCGATTTGTCGCCGCCAGGCACGATACGCGCTCTCGGACAAGGAGTATTTCTGTAACTGATCCTGCATTGCGTCGGTGGCCGCGTACCCAAGTGGAATGGCCTCGTCCAGTTTGTTGAAGTCGGCAGAACTGATTTTGTCGCCAATATCAGGCACGATTAACACGTCTTTTTCGCCCAGGGTTTCTATTTGATTTTCAGTGTTCTGGACGGTTAATAGCCCGGTCATCTGGGAAACAATGGCCAGGACATTGCTTATTTCTTCCTTGCCCATGAGTTTGGTACCAACATCAACGGCAATGATCACATCAGCACCCATGTCCCTGGCGACATCCACCGGCAGGTTCCGCGCCAGGCCACCATCGACCAATAAGGCATCTCCACGGCGAACAGGGTCAAAAAATGCGGGCACTGCCATGCTGGCGCGCATGGCCATGGAAAGTTCACCGTCATTGATGACCACCATATCGCCTGTCACGATGTCTGTTGCTATAGCGCGGAAAGGGATGGGCAGTAGGTCAAAATCGGTAGTATTTACCCGTTGGGAAGCCACCGATTCGAACATAAAGATAACCTTTTGACCCGAGACCACACCTTTCGGCAGCAGACTGCTTTCTTTGCCGATTCCGAGTTTTGGTCCAAACAAGCCAAGGTCATCATCTGATTTGCGCCTGAAAGGCAGGTCTTCCCTTTCAGTTTTATCATTGAACAGATCATCCCAATCGGCATCTCTTACAACCTGGGCAAGTTCCTCTGACTCCATTCCGGTAGCGAGGAATCCACCGACGATAGAACCCATGCTGGTACCGGCGATGTAATCGTATGGGATACGCATTTCTTCGAGTTTTTTGAGTACGCCAACATGGGCGTAACCACGTGCACCGCCACCGCCGAGAACCAGGCCTATTTTGGGTCGATCAGTTACTTCGCTTTGAATACATTGACCAGTTGCTGCAAATGATGGGGTCGCGAATATCATCAGGGAGCACACGAATGCTAATGATCGCGACTTTCCGGTTTGAAATATTGTCATTTTTACCATGAGACCGGCCTGTTCCAGGGCACTAGGCGAAGTGTTAATACTACACAAAAACCACTATCATTACGCTCCGGTTCCAATCAGTTACAGGAAATACACTTGAACAAGCATTCTTACCTGCACTATCTTTCGATCATTATCATATTATTTATTTGCTGTGGCGCGGCAGGAGCGGCTTCGGTCAATAAAGCTGAAACCAGTCCTGAACTGAATAATCTGACCAATTACCCGAGAATCGAGCGATATGAGCAAGGCAGTGTGCAGGTGGACTTTCCAACACTTGAGTCATGGCCGGATTTTCGTTTATTGAGAGTCTGGTTGCCGGTAGAAGTGAGTCTGAATGCCGATAGTCAGCCGCGTATAGGGTCTGCTTATGTGCAGGCGCGTACCGAAATCAATTTCGATCAACGCACCGTCAGGATTTCAGACCTGAAAGTTGTAAAAACAAAATTTGCTGATGAGAATAAATCTGCAGAAGTGACAGGGCTTGTAAGCCAGGCGTTTCTGGGTCGCGAGAGTATTGTGCCCCTGGATGTGCTGTTACGTTTGTTACCGGAGGATTTCGAGATACCGGAATCAGGTGGATCTGTTTCGCGGTTGAATTTTGATCCGCCGGCGATTCTGGTCTCTGAAAAACCACTAAAGCTGCTATCGATTGACAAGGAGCCGGTAAAGGCACCGGTGGAAGGCACAGAGCTTGAGTTTGTGGTTAATACAAACTGGAATGTGTTTTATTATCGTCCTGATGCGCAATGGTACGTACTCAATGATGATGCCTGGCAGCAAAACAATTACCTTTCTGATGGTGACTGGACGACAACCGACAAGCTCCCTGCCGATTTCGACAGGCTGGCGCTCGATGACAAATGGCAGGAAGTTCAAAAAGCGCTGCCGGCCAAAATGCCGTCGAACCCTCCGCTACCTTTTGCTATCAGTCTGCAGGAAACAGAGCTGGTGCAACTGGATGGTACACCACGTTTAAGTGCAATAGCAGAGACCGGCATTCGTTATGTCAGCAATACGCAAAGTGACCTGTTCAGCCTGGGTGAGCGCTGGTATCTGCTGGTTTCCGGGCGGTGGTTTGAAAACACTGAATTGAGTGGCAAGTGGCAATCTGTTAAAGATTTGCCGGGTGCTTTCGCTAAAATCCCAAGCGATCATGGCAAGGCTCATGTGTTGTATTCCGTGCCGGGTACGCGACAGGCACGCTTGGCATTGATCGAAGCGGCGTTGCCGCATCGGGTGTCGGTTCCGAAAGGTGCCGGTGCAGACATCGAAGTGAGTTGGGTCGGTGAGCCCCGTTTTGAAGTAATCGATACCACCGAATTGCAACGTGGATTAAACACGCCGTTCCAGGTCATCAAGCACAACAATTTTTATTACCTGTGTTACGAGGGTGCCTGGTACTTTTCCGAATCATCCACCGGTGCATGGAAAACTGCCCAGCAGATTCCCAATGAGATTTACCGTATTCCGGCCACCGATCCTGCATACAACGTGACCTTTGTACGCCTGGACACACAGCAGGATGAGAGGCAGGCTTATGTGAATTACAGTTATTCGAGTGGTTACAAAGGAAGTTTTTCAACCAATGTAAGCGTGGTTTATGGTACTGGCTGGTACTATCCATCCAGTGTTTACTACGACTCGAGAAACAATCCGGCCTATTGGCATTATGGCCGCACATACGGATACAACACCGGTTATCACTCTGTCGGCGGCTACTATGGCCATCGTGGTGGGTATTACGGCCGCCGGGGTGGTTATTATGGCGGAAGGGGCCGCTATGGTTGGGGTGGCTATGGTTATGGTGGTTGGGGTGGCTATTACCCCCAACGAACAACTGTAACTATTACATCTCCTACGCAGAATTTTAATCATGGATATGGCTCCGCCTGGGAAGGCCCGATGCAAACAACACCTGGTGACCCCACAAAAACACCTGAAAGATCGCTTGACCAGTTCCTGCCGAAGAAAAAGGTCGATGGTAATGAAGAATTCGTAAAAGTCAGCAAGGAAGAGGCTGCACAACCCGTAAAAATTTCAGCTTCGTCTCTTTACGCGAGTTCTTCACTTTCATCCAACAGGTTTGCCGGTCCCGATGGGGAGGTGTACAAACGCGACGGGGAGGAGTGGAGTCAATATAGCGAGGGTAACTGGGACACCATGAATACCATGCAGCAAAGGCAGCCCCAGGAACCCCGGCCACAGCAAAAAAAGGAAGTTCAGTATTACAGAGGGTATGTCCCGGCACACAAAAAGACCTTAAGTCGGGGTGAGTTGGATCGTCAGGAATTGGCCCGTATGGAGGGTATGGACAATTACGCCAAGTACCGGATGGAAAGAGATTCTGGAAACTGACATCCTCTGCGCGTCTTCGTATTTATAACACACATATATGTATACTTTGTCTTAACCAGATAGCAACTCAAGGAGCTAAACATGCAAACCAATTCAGCAGTTATCAAGTTTTTCAGGATCGTAGTTCTTGCCGGTATCTCGATATTGCTGGCAAGTTGTGCATCCAAACCTACCATTGAAACCGACTATGATCACACAATCGATTTCGCCAAGTACAAAACCTATGGCTTCTTTAACCCCATGGGGATCGAGAATCCCAATTACTCCAGTATCTACGGTTCCATCTTCCGCGATGCCATCAGCAAAGAAATGGAGAGCAGGGGTTATATAGAATCGGACAATCCCGACCTGATGATTAACGTATCCGGTCGATTAAAGGACAAGACCAGGGTCACAACGACCCATGATCCCTATATGGGTGGCGGTTATTACGGATATCGCAGGGGTCACTACGGCGCCTGGGGTGGCTATGGTTATGGCTCCTCGACACATGTGAGCAACTATACCGAAGGCACCGTTAACGTCGATATGGTTGACCGTGAGCTGAAACGGATGGTGTGGGAAGGCGTTGCGGTGGGTCGTGTTAACGAGAAGAAAACCAATGAAGAGACCCGTGCCAACATACAGGCTGGAATACAGGAAATGTTTGCCGCTTATCCGTTCCGCGCCGGACAGTAATTTCAATATCATAACCGGCCCGGAGGTCTCGGGCCGGTTAGTCTTTTGATATCTGAGACTATCTCCCAATCGATCACCTGATATCTCAGGGTCTGCTAAACAACCAGTTGAGAATACTTATCACTGGCGTAGATTCACAGGGTGACTACAGGTAGAATGCTGCGTTTTTAATGCAAGTATTATTAAGGTGTCATTCATGCGCTCTTTTTCCTGTGTTGTTATCTACCTCTGTGGGGTGCTGGTATTGGCCCTGCCAACCACGATCCAGGCACTCGATTCTGAAGCGAATGCCGAACCTGATAAGGCCACGGCGGTTAAAACCGGAAGTGGTTCACCGAAATCTGTTGACCAAATTGCCCGGGAAATGACCAACCCCCTCGCTGCATTCACCTATCTTGACTGGCATACCGAGTACAGGACCTACCAGGGGAGCATGCCCGGGGCCGCAGACCAGACCCAGTGGGGTTTCATATTTCAACCGGTCATTCCGTTCAGGCAAAAAAATGGAAAGGGTTGGGTATTAAGGTTCACATTGCCCTATTACGATGATCAGCCCATATTATACTCCGACTTGGGTTACCCCTATGGACGGACAGGTTACGCTGAATGGCGGATGCGACAGGAGGATCCAACCCTTCAAGGGGAGAATTATTGGAACCCGACGCATGGACACACCGATGATCTGACCACTGACCTGGTCTATGGTGGTGTCAACGATGATGGTCTAATCCTGCAGTATGGTCTGGCCGTTATATGGCCGGTAACTACGGATACTTCCAATGGCAGACAGCAATTCATCCTGGGGCCCGAGGTCAACATTGGAAAAATGACCGATCGGGGCATGTACGGTGCCCTGGTTTCCCACGTGGTTGATGTTGCAGAAAAGAAGGACGATTTTGGTACAGGGGAAGCCTCGATGACGACCATCGAAGCTTATTTCAGCTATGGACTCGGAAATGGCTGGCAATTGATCTCCAACCCTGTCATCACTTATGACTGGGAAGGTGACGGCGGAAACAAATTGAACCTTCCCCTGGGAATTGGTATTTCCAAGACCTCGAGAATTGGCAATATGCCATTGAGGGTATCCGCTGAGATTCAAAAGTATGTCGCCAGTACGGATCGTTTCGGTACTGACTGGATGTTCAAAATGACCATTAGTCCTGTGCTTCCGAATAAATATACTGGAAACTAGGAAATCGGAACACACCCATGTCATTTACCCAAAAAATATTGCTTGGTCTGGTACTGGGGATACTGACCGGCATTTTTCTCGGTGAGATTGCAAAACCTTTTTCGGTAGGTGGTGAGGTCTACATCGGTCTGCTGCAGATGACCGTGCTGCCCTATATCGTGCTTTCGCTGATCAGTAATATCGGTGGAATAAGCTGGTCGGAAAGACGTGTCCTGGTTGTCTCTGCGCTGGCTGTGCTGGCGTGCCTGCTACTACTGGGTGTTGCGGTGCTGGCGATCGTGCCGATTGCTTTTCCCGATTGGGTGTCAGCATCTTTTTTCAGTGCCAGCCTGGTCACGGCTAGCCATGCAGTTGATCTTGTCGCTTTGTATATACCTTCTAATCCGTTCAAGTCATTGGCGGACAATCTGGTGCCCGCGTCCGTGCTTTTTGCCATCATGCTGGGCATAGGTATAGGTGGAATACCCGGGAAAGAAGGCCTGTTGCGTGGCATGGATGTGCTGGCCGCAGGACTGAATGAAATCAACAAGATGGTCATCAAGCTGACACCTATCGGCATATTTGCGATCGCCGCGGGGACTGCAGGAACGATCTCACTCACTGAAATAGGTAAGTTACAGGCATACCTGGTGACCTATACCGTCATTGCGACCACCTTGAGTTTTGTGGTTTTGCCACTGCTTGTCAGCGCCGTGACCCCGTTTAAGTATCGGGATCTGCTATCCATACCCAAAGACACCCTGATTACCATCTTCGCCACCGCAAAAATTATCGTGGTTTTGCCCCAGTTGGTGGAGAACATCAAGGAGCTTTTCCGTCGTTACGAACTGCAGGATGAGGAAGTTGATCATGGTGCGGAAATTCTATTACCACTGGCCTATCCATTCCCAAATCTCGGTACCTTTACGATATTGATGTTTATCCCGTTTTCGGCCTGGTACCTCGGAAACAACCTGGATTTGTCTGAACAACTGACCTTTTATGCCAGTGCGTTTCTAAGTAGTTTTGTTGCACCCATCATTGGTATTCCCTTTCTGCTGGATATATTGAAAATCCCGGCGGACATGATGGAGCTGTTCGTAATGTCCACCGTCTACACTGACCGCATCAGGGTTGTCCTTGGTGCGGTTCATTTGCTCAGTCTTGCCACAATCGTGATAGCCATCAACCGTGGTGTATTCAAACTAAACATGCGTCGGCTGGCAAAAGCGGTGTCCATATCGCTGGTGGTTTTTATTGGTAGTTTATTGCTTGTGAAAGCCTATCTTGCAACCGCCATTGATAGTGATTATTCCGGTGACCAGCAGATTGTCAGCATGCGTTGGATGGATCGCCCGGTACCTGCCAGGCAGTACAACGGGGATTTACCTCCTGCCGAGCCCGGTATCAAGGCAAATGGTCGCCTGGCTGCAATTGAAAACCGTGGGACTTTAAGAGTGGGTTATCTGAAGGCCTCCCTGCCTTTTGCTTTTCGAAATGAAAAGGGTGAAGTTGTAGGCTTTGATATGGAGATGGCGCACCACCTGGCATTGGATCTGGGTGTGGAACTGGAGTTGATCAGAATCGATCGTGAGGATATCGGTCAATTATTTGATAGTGGTCAGATAGATATTGTCATGTCCGGTATGGCGGTTACTCCAACACGCGCCAGGTTATGGGATTTTAGTATTGCACCGATGGACATGAGTCTTGGTTTCCTGGTTCCGGATCATCAACGCAAGAAATTTACCGATATTGAAATCCTGAGTGCCCGCAGGGACTTGAGCCTGGGTGTTGTCCAGTCCGACCCGGCATTCAGTCGCTGGGTGCAAGCCGGTTTGCCAATGGCGAAGATTGTCGAAATTGAGTCACCACGTTCTTTCCTGCGGGGCCAGCAACCGGAG
>Ga0164313_10001721_pt1 | contig 19483 bp, 15 predicted proteins | sample GuaBasSedimGuay4_FD_113735 | JGI IMG/M metagenome (GOLD analysis project Ga0164313, IMG submission 113735) | Subseafloor sediment microbial communities from Guaymas Basin, Gulf of California, Mexico - Guay4, Core 4569-4, 0-3 cm | ecosystem: Environmental > Aquatic > Marine > Hydrothermal vents... | reverse complement strand
GAACTTTCGCCGCCTTCCAATCTTATTTCAGAAACATTAACCGCTTCATTGTTGCGGTTATATGCTTTAAAATTTAAAGTTACAGAACCTATTGTTGTAAATACGGTATCAAAAAATACGGTATCAGTCGAAAATTCAAGCTTTACATTTGTGTCTGAAGTTATGGTATTGTCCTTATTACAGGCACTCCATAACATAATCAGCCCAACGATAAAAAGAATGTTTAGCGATGCTCTTTTCATGATGCAAATAAACAATTTAAAGTTTACTTTTTGATATACGTTAATTGCCTTTGTTTATTGTAAACACTTAAGTTTTAATTTCAAAATATTTTATTAAATTTGCGCCCGCAAAGAAAAGAAGTAAGATGAAAAAGGATATCCACCCAAAAAATTATCGAATGGTTATTTTCAAAGATATGACCAACGACTATATGTTTTTAACAAAATCGACCGCACCCAGTAAAGAAAAGATTAAATGGGAAGACGGTAACGAATACCCATTGATTAAAATGGAAATTTCCCATAAATCCCACCCGTTTTATACCGGTAAGGTTCAATTGGTAGATACCGCAGGGCGTATCGATAAGTTCAAAACCCGTTATGGGAAGTGGGATAAAAAGAAATAATTTAGCATTTCGATTTTATAATATTATAGTAGCTGCCGGCCTATGTGCCGGCAGTTTTATTTACGGCCTATGTGCCGGCAGTTTTATTTACGGCCTATGGTCCGGCAGTTTTATTTACGGCCTATGTGCCGGCAGCTTTATTTATAGCCTTTGTGCCGTCAGTTTTGTTTATGGCTCTTATGTTGTTAGCTGTTAGTTTATTTTGACCGGTATTGACAAATTGCTTTAATTTCGCAGGATGACAAAAAGAAACGCAAAATACACCTTGCTTTTTCTTTCATTATTTACCGTGCTATTTGGATATTATTCTTTTCAGGCACGTGTCGATTACGAATTCGAGGATTTTTTCCCATCCGGAAGCGAAGAAGTAGAGTATTTTTTCGATTTCCGCGACAATTTCGAGACGGACAATGATTTTATAATGCTTGCATTATCAAATCCCGACGGGGTTTTCGATTCCTTGTTTTTAATGCAGGTCAGAGCGCTGAATAAAGAATTGGAACAATTGGATTATATTGTTAGCGTTACCGATCCTACAACGCTTAAAAGAGTGGGTAAGGAACCGCTCAGCGGAAAGTTGGTCCCGAATAGGGTTTTACGTGCTTACGATTCAAAAACGTTAGAAAAGGATTCGATTAAAATTTTTGCAGACCCATACCTGGTTCCGGGCTTCATTTCAAAAGATGGAAAGATCCTGAATATGTTGATAAAGCACGATCAGAGATTAAGTAAACGCAAATGCGATATTCTGAATGAAAATTTAGATAGGGTCTTATCCAACTACAATTTTATAGAACATCATAAGGTTGGAAGGTCGGTAGCACAGTCCTATTATGTTACACTGATGACCAATGAATTGGGAAAATTCACATTGATAGGGGCTTTTTTGGTTATTTTATTTTTATACATGACCTATCGTAATGCCTGGTCGGTAATCATCCCCTTGGTTATTGTTGTGGTTTCAGCAATATGGACGATTGGTTTTATGACTATGATAGGCAAGCCGCTCGACATTATGTTGGTCGTACTGCCCACCATTTTATTTATTGTTGGCATATCGGATGTAATTCATCTTTACACTAAGTTTTTATTTTTGAAACGTGAGGGAATGGGGAAAATGCGTGCAATTAAGAAAACGATGAACGATGTGGGCCTTGCTACGTTATTGACTTCCGTTACTACGGCAATTGGTTTTGCAACCCTTTATTTTATTGGCATTCCTATTATTCGTGAATTTGGGCTAATTATGGCGTTTGGTGTATTAATTACATTCTTTGTTACTTTTTTGGCTTTCTCTGCATTTCTTACGTTGAGCCCCGAACGTAATTTTTCGAAGGTTGTACAATCAGATTTCTGGCGTGATAAACTGGGTAAAAGCTATGTTTTTTCGCTAAGGAACGGAAAAGGAATATTCATTGTAACGCTCATCTTTATAGCAATAAGTTTAATTGGATTGGGCAAAATAGAGCAAAAAAGCAAATTGCTCGAAGACCTTCCTGAAAACAGTGAGCTTTTAGCTGAAATAGCATTCTTCGATTCAAATATTGTAGGTATGCGCCCTTTCGAAATGGGATTGAAGTTAAAAGATAGCAAGAAGTCTTTATTCGACAGGGATGTGCTACTAAAAATTGATAAACTAGACCGGTTTTTATTTGACAACTACGGTATAAAACAATTGATTTCACCATCGATGCTGGTGAAGAAAATGAATTTTGATTTAAACAGATCAGACCCTGATTTTTTTATAATACCTGACGAACCAGCCTTAAAAACCATTGTGGCTGCGATAGGTGATAAGCGCTTCGAAAATAATTTATCGGTATTTATAGACCAGGAAAAGGGGCTTGCACGTTTAAGCGGTAGGATTTCAGACAATGGAAGTGAGTATTTTAAGGCAAAGAATGCAGAACTGGACCGCTTTTTTAAATCCCAAAAGCTCGATGAATTATTTGAATATCGGATAACAGGTTCCGGTTCGTTGATAGATTTGAGCAATGCCACGTTATCCTATAATTTATTGATGGGTTTAATGGTAGCATTTGGGTTAATTGCCCTAATTGCCGGCTTGGTATTTAAATCGTTTAAGCTGGTATTGGTAGTGTTGTTTATAAACATGATTCCTTTGTTGGGGATAGCAGGTATTATGGGTTTTATGGGCATTGACCTCAAGATTTCGACCTCGGTAATATTTACTATTTCTTATGGAATAGCTGTTGATGATTCCATACATTTTATGAGTAAATTCAGGCTTGAATACAGAAACGGAAAGTCGTTATTGTATGCATTAAAGCGTACGTACCTTTCGACCGGACGGGCGATAGTACTAACTACTTTTATTTTAATCGGTGGATTTATTTCGCTTGTTTTTTCCGCATTTTTGGGGACTTATTATATTGGGTTACTGGTAAGCAGTACGCTATTATTGGCGTTAATTGCCGATTTGTACTTGCTGCCTTATTTGATTCTAATTGCGCTTAAAACCAAAGAAAAAAAATAATTGGGTTAAATCGTTTTTTTACCAAGAATCCGAACGATAGCAAATAATACACCAATCCCAACTGGGAATAATATTAATGGTGAAACACCCATCGAAGCCGGAATAGTACCAACTACAATTGCAATTAAACCCGTTGTTAAAGCATATGGTAGCTGCGTGCGTACATGGTCGATATGATTGCATGAAGAAGCCAGTGAGCTTAATATGGTTGTATCAGAGATTGGTGAACAGTGGTCTCCGAATACACTTCCTGCAAGAATTACCGAAACCACATTGTAGAAAATGATCATAACTTCGTCGTGCGACAAACCGGCTTCTATTGAGATATGATAAGAGGCAGGTAACAAAAGCGGATATAAAATAGCCATAGTACCCCACGACGAACCTGTAGAAAAGGATACCAAAGCAGCCAAAACAAATACAATTGCCGGTAGAAGAAAAGGGGAGAGGGCATCGCTCCACAAACTGTTTAAAAAAGTAGCGGTATGCATTTCTTCTGTAATTACAGCAAGCGACCATGCTAGTACTAAAATAAGCATGGCAGGCAGCATGGTTTTATATCCATTGATGCCCGCAGTAATGGTATCGCCTAAATTCATTATTTTTTGTGAAACGGTCATAATTATAGCTGCAACAGCCCCGGAAACCGAAGCCCAAAGCAAGGCAGTAAACGAATCAGCGTTTCCAATAATTAGTGATAATTTCCTGAATGCAGATAAGCCCAGGTTTTCTTCATTCCAATCGGTTGCAATAGATCCGGTATAATACATGCCCCACATCACCCCAACAATAATAACCAGTATGGGAATAACAGCATTGTATGCTTTAGGAATTATCCCTTTTTCCATTGTAAATTCAGATGTAACGTTACCTTCAACAATTTCAACTGTTGCGTCAACCGGTGTGTTTTTTCGTGCGTTGAGTTCCGCTTTTACCATGGGACCGAAATCACTGCGGTTAGCAATAAGGATAAGCATAAAAGCCAATGTAAAAATAGGGTAGAAGGAATAGGCCAGGGAATTTAAAAAAATGGAATACGTGGATTCTGTTATTTGTGGGATATCTGCAATCCCACTTTCGATATAGCCTAATTCAGCCCCTATCCAGGTGGTAATAAAAGCAATTGCTGCAACAGGTGCAGCGGTTGAGTCAACAAGATAGGCGAGTTTTTCCCTTGATATGCGCAAGCGGTCAGCAACGGGCCGCATGGTATTTCCCACCACAAGGGTATTGGCATAATCGTCGAAAAATATTAAAATCCCCATAAACCAAATCACAAACTGACCACTTTTGGGATTGTGCGCATACGGTTCCAATCTATTAACAACCCCACGCATTCCCCCGTTTTTTGATATTATGCTTACAACAGCTCCAATGGTCATTGAAAAAAGGATAACTGCAATGTGAGACCAATCATCGAGTGCCCCCATTATGTATTTGTCAACAACATGCAAAAAACCGGTAAAAAGACCACTTATGCCTTCACTATAAAAACCTATGATTAAAGCACCTGACAATACTCCGACAAATAATGCAGTAATTACTTCCCTGAAAAACAAGGCAAGCAAAATTGCAATTAACGGGGGTATTACCGAAAGCCAAAGGGGTATGGGATTTATGGGTTTGTTAACGCTTTTGTCACCTATTTCAACTTTTAAAACCACATCGTTATTTGATACTAAGTAATGGGTAGTTCCGGTAAATCCATCCCAGTTTATTTCAAGCGGTTCTCCATTGACCAATACATGTGTGTATGTATTTTTTAACCCTTTAATACTTCCTTCATAATCTGCTTTTATGGTTATAGTTGTATTGGCCCCTGCTATAAACACATCAGCAAATTCAATTTCCCATTGGATTACAGGGTTTGAGCTTTGTTGGGCAGCAACACCGCTAAATAATGAAAAGGAGATAATTAATAGAAAACAAAAGCGGCGTTTCATGGGTTTTAAATAGTTAGTCTCTGCAAGAAAACTAGTTTGTTTTGGTGTGACTTATAAGAAGACGCCAAGATTGAGGCGTGTGAAGTCTTAAAATTCAGGAGCTTACTTATGTAAATGACTGGATTTTAAGGCGAGCACAACGAAGAAATTGGCGTTTTCTTGCAGGCACTAGTTTACAGGGCAGTAAAATAGCAATTAAAAAGGATAACCAATGGCGAGATTAAAAATCACTTTAGTTTTATAATGATTTAGAAATACCGGATTTGGATATATTTCCGGATTATCCAATTTGAGCTGATTAATATTGTCAACTTTTTGATTATACTCATCTTTAGGTTGGAAGATCCATCTTTCACCGGGATTAGCGGAAGGGTCTTTGGTCTGTAACCCAAAATCGAAACGTAAAAGAAAAAAGCTAAAATTTAATCGTACACCAGTACCAACACTTAATGCAATTTCACTAATAAACCGGTTTGTATTAAAAACAGCCGGACTGTTTTTAGGAAGAGCATCTCCTTGAGGCAAGAACCATATATTCCCGGCATCTGCAAAAAAGGCCAGATCGAATACTCCAATCAGGTTAAAGCGATATTCAATGCTGAGATCGAGTTTAATATCGGCAACTTTATCAAACGATTCAACACCGGTGCTATCGAAAAAAGAACCAGGTCCCAGGGTTCTGGCCCGCCAGCCCCTGTTGCTGTTTGACCCACCCACAAAATACGCTTCATTAAATGGAATAACATTAAGGTTGCCATATGGTATAGCAGTTCCAACATCAATACGGTAAGCAACGGTATTTTTACTATTAACATAATTGTAATGCCTAAAATCTACTTCCGTTTTAAAAAACTGTGCAAATGCTACCCCTCCAATCTCAAACTGACCAGCATCATTGGTTGGGGCATCAACCGCATTGCCTACCAAATAAGCAATGTTACCGGCCTGTTGAAATATAAATTGTGTGAATATTACATTCTTTTGATTTTTTCTTATTTGATTATTTAGCGTTAAAATATACTTGGTTGATGGAATAAAATGATCATCGTAAATTGCTTCAATTACAGCATTATTTAAGCTTTCCAGGTATTCTTCGAATTCGGGGCTTTTATCAATATTTACCTGGCTTAACTGCAAAACGTTTAAGCGGTGGGCCAATAATTTTCCTGAACTCCAGCGGTAACCAAAAAAGCCGGTATAAATAATTCCATTATAATCAGGGCGTTCCTGATAGTTTAGGTTAAATGACACAAAAGTTTTTGGATTATCAATATTTGTATATTTCTTAGATGAAAACGGCACTATAAATTTCGGAAAAATAAGTTCCACAGCAGGTGAAAATTCAAAGGTATTTAACCCGAAAGATTGATCTTCGGACTGACCCAATACATTTTGCGATTCCAATGCACCTGAAAGCGAGATTACAAGATGTTCAGCCCCTTTAAAAATATTTCGGTGCGTATAAACAATGCTCCCTTGTATCCCCAAGTTACCTCCATTATTTGTGGTTATACCTTCGAGCGAAACATTTTGATCTTTAGTAGGCTTTAAATTTACTACTGCATCCAATGGCTGGTTTCCATTTCTGATGTCGGTTGAATTATTTTGTTCGTAGTTTATGTTTACAATATCGAAAACTCCTAGGGAGTATAATTTCCTGTAGGAAATGTTATTCAGTTGATAATTATACAAGCTATCCTTCGAAAACAACAATCTTTTTTTCAACGCTTTAGGCTTGAAGTTCATCTTATACTGATATAAAAAATTAATCCCCTTGTAATGAATGGTATCATAAGGAAGTGGTTTTCCATCAGCTAATTCCAAAGGGGGATAATTGGTATTGACAATGATGTTTTTAACAAAGAATTTTTTAAAAATATCAATTTCGGTAGAATCATTTTTATTTTCCTCAAGGTGCCCTTTACTGATATGCATAAATAATGAGGCCGAATGATTATTAGAGTTTGTGTCAACTTCGAAATAGATCAATGACCGGTTAAACAAGTAGTACCCATGGCTTTTTAAAAGCGCACTTAACTGTGATTGGTATTCTTCCAGTTGATCTAAGTCAAGCCTGTTTCCAACTTTTAATACAGAATCATTTACTGCAATCTCAGTATCAACAATACTTCGGACATCATTATTAGGGATAATAAATTTTATATCGTTTATTCGATGTGGTGTTCCGGGTTCAATTTTATAATAAACTTTTAGTTTTTTAGAAGAACTGTCCCTTTCGGTATAGTAAGAAATCTCGGGATTAAAAAAACCCTTATTGTACAAATAGAAATTAAATTCATCAATGGTACGGTTCGTTAAACTCGTGTCAAAAATTACAGGAGCTTCTCCAACGTCCTCAGCCATCCATTGACGCCAGGGCTTTTTGTATTTTTTTGGTTTTTTACCTTTTGCTTCCTTTTTTTCGTTTTTAGCGATATGTTTTTCATGCTTTTTCTTTATATCCCTATCAAGTTTAACCGTATCAATATCGTTATAAACAGTTAAATGAAACCTGAATACCCCGAGTATTTTATGATTTGGCTGCTGCTTTATAATTTCACTAAAAGTATCTTTATTAAAAATGGATTTGATTGCTTTGCGGCTATCCTTGTCTTTTTCTTTCGCAAGGCTGACATTGTTTTTTATAAGCAAATAATCGCCTTGCTTAACTCTTTTAGCCGGATTGCAAGATGTTAAAGAGAGTAGAATAGCTAAAATTAAAAAACAACTTAACCTTAAAACATTGCGTTTGTTAATGCCTGATTTGTAGCGCTTTATTATCTTCGGAAAATAATTGTTTATTGCTGGCATATGATATCCAAAAATAGAATAAAATTTATACGTTCCTTACATCGCAAGAAAGAACGAATTCAACATCAAAAGTTTATAATTGAAGGGGAAAAACCGGTAAAGGAATTATTGGCTTCCGATACGGCTTTTGATTCAATTTATTTTACTGAAAATTTTGCTTCAAAACATATAGAAATCAATGGTACATTGATTTCCGGTAAAGAAATGGAAAGTATATCCGTCCTGAAAACCACCCCCGGAATACTAGCCATTGGAGATGTTTTACGATGGAAAAAACCCAATTTTGAAGTAGGAAAATATATATTTCTCGACCGGATTAATGATCCTGGAAACCTGGGGACGATAATCAGAATAGCAGATTGGTTTGGTTTCGATGGAATAGTATGCTCCAAAGGTTCTGTTGATATTTATAACCCCAAAGTTATACAGGCATCAATGGGTTCAATTTTCAGGGTTCCGGTATTTTATGAAGATTTTGATTTGTTATTGCCACAGGTTTATCAGAAGATAGAAATAATTGGAGCGGATATGAAAGGGGAAGCAATTCAGACTTTTAAATTTCCGAAAAACGGTTTTTTATTGATGGGAAGTGAGTCGCATGGCATTAGTAAAGGGTTACATCAGTATTTACGCCATAAAGTCACCATACCTAAATATGGAAAAGCTGAATCGCTGAACGTTGCCGTAGCTACCGGAATTCTGGCAAATCAATTTATAAATGGATAACCCATTTTAACTGTTACAAACATGTATAGCCAAATTGTCTAAAGGGATTTTATTTTTTCTGCAATTTTAATTGCACAACGTTCACCATCTATTGCAGCTGAAATAATACCACCGGCATAGCCGGCACCTTCGCCGGCGGGGTATAGGTTTTTAATTTCGATATGCTCGAGTGTTTCTTTATTACGTGGTATGCGTACCGGGGATGAAGTCCTCGATTCGACAGCGACCAAAACGGCTTGGTTGGTAATAAATCCCGGCATGGTCTTACCCCATTTTTTAAATGACAATTTTAAAGCGATAATCATGGATTTTGGGAAAATAGATTTTAATTCTGCCGGTTTAATCCCAGGTAAATACGAACATTTTGGGAGGTCAACTGATGGTTTGTCATGTAAAAAATCGATTAATCGCTGCGCCGGTGCGGATTGCGATTTGCCTCCTGCTTCCCAGGCTTTTTTTTCTATTGCTTCCCGGAAATACAATCCTGCCAATGCACCATGCTTTTTATATTCGAGGGTATCTTTATCAGTTACATTAACGACAATGCCCGAATTGGCAAACGGATTGTTCCGCTTCGAAGGCGACCAACCATTGGTTACGATTTCACCGGGCGCAGTGGCACAAGGTGCTATAACACCTCCCGGGCACATGCAAAACGAATAAACGCTTCTGCCTGCTGCCTGATTTACAATAGAGAAAGTAGCCGGGGGTAAATTATCATCCCTGATTTCGCAGTGATATTGTATTTGGTCGATTAATTGCTGCGGATGCTCAATTCTAACACCTATTGCAAAAGGCTTTTGTTCGAGTGCAATTCCTTTTTTATCCAATAATCTATAAATATCGGATGCCGAATGCCCGGTTGCCAGTAGAATACTTTCACCAGAAAACTTTTTTCCGCTTTGTGTAACAACCGCTTTAATAATGTTGTTTTCTAAAACAAAATCAATTACACGTTCGTTAAAATGAATTTCGCCACCGGCCTTTAATATGGTTTCACGAATGTTTAGGATTAAACCGGGAAGTTTATTTGTTCCAATATGCGGATGTGCATCGATAAGGATTTCATCAGGGGCTCCGAAATAAACAAGGCGTTTAAGCATTTCGGCTACATTTCCTTTTTTCTTTGAGCGGGTATATAGTTTTCCGTCAGAGTAGGTTCCTGCACCGCCTTCACCGAAACAATAATTCGAATCGGGGTTTACCTGGTGGTTTTTCGAAATTTCTGCCAAATCTTTTCTTCGAGAGCGTACATCCTTTCCCCGCTCGATTATGATGGGTTTTACACCCGATTCGATAAGCTTTAAAGCAGCAAATAATCCGGCTGGCCCTGAACCCACAATAATCACTTTAGGGCTACCATTAACTTTATTATAGTTGGGTGCGAATGCTTCTTTTTCGGGTTTCTCATCCATATAGACCTTAAACCTTAATAAGTAAACGGGCTTTTTTTTGCGTGCATCTATCGATCGCTTGATCAATTGGTATTGAAATTGTTGACCCTGATTGTAACGGTGTTTCCTTTTTAGGAGTTTTTCGATAAATCCATTATCAAAAGCTTTATCTGGAGCCAGGCGTAGCTCTGAAAACAAAATCATCCTTCAAAAGTAAATGAAAGCATAATAGATTGTGACCGTAAGCTTTCTAGTGGGGCAGAAAAATTGGTATTATCATCGATAAGTAGATTTTTAATTCCAATATTTGCTTTCAGCTCAATGCCAAACTTAAAATAAGGAAGAAAAAAATCGACACCAACTCCGGCAGATCCCGAAAAATTGGTATTGTCCAACTTTATAATTATATCTTTCGCATTGGTGTTGTCCACATCCTTTTGTGAAGCTACATCAATACTAAACTGTGCTCCTAAAAGCACATAAGGTGCAGTATTGTTCATGCGGTTAGTCCGGTATTTAAACAAAATGGGAAAGTCGATATACGTAGAATTTATATCCTTCTGTATTTTCTCTGTACTGCCATCTTCCAGAATAAAAGTGTATTCAAGAGCACGTTCGCTAAAGGTTAAAGTAGGAATAAACCTAATATGCCAATTCCCACTTAAATCAAGAGATGCAACCATTCCTAAATTAAAGCCTGACTTACTTAAGTTTTTGATTGCTATAAGGTTAGTGTCCTGAGGGGATGGCTCTTTAAAATCGATAATTAAATTTGATGTATTTAATGAGAGAACAAAGCCAAAATGATAATACTGCAAATCGAATTTGGGCAGATTTTTTATCTGCTCTTTTTTCTCCTGGGCATGCAATTGCATGCTACAGAACGAAACTACTAAAAATAAAATTACAGTGATTATTTTTTTCATTTCTTAATAAACTCAATTTTGTAAAAATTATTTCCCCCCAACATAAATTGAACTGATCCCGCCACTTAGTTTTATTTGTTTTACTTTTTTAAATCCAACGGCCTTAAAAATAGCCAGAAAATCGTTACCCTCCGGAAAAGCATCTACACTTTCTGGTAAATAGGTGTATGCCCTGTTATCTTTAGACACAATTTTACCAATAAACGGCAAAATATTTTTAAAATAGAGGTTAAATGCTTGCTTGACCGGAAAATTTTTAGGTTTCGAAAATTCAAGTATAACCGCTTTACCCCCCGGTTTTAAAACCCGGCACATTTCACCTAACCCTTTGGCAAGATCTTCGAAATTCCTTACTCCATACGCCACGGTAATCGCGTCAAAAGATTTATCGCTAAAAGGGATTTTCTCCGAATCGCCATATTGCATTTTTATTTTGTCGGCGATTTTTTTACGGATCATTTTCTTGCGGCCAACGTTTAACATCCCTTCCGAAATATCTATTCCTACAATACTTTCCGGAGCTAATCTTTTAAGTGCTACAACAGCTAAATCGCCGGTTCCTGTAGCCACATCGAGTATGGTTTTAGGTTTTATTGATTTGAGTTGATCAATGGCTTTTTTTCGCCATAAATTATCTATGCCCATCGAAAGAAAATGATTCAGGAAATCGTAATTGTCCGAAATATTATCAAACATTTCAGCGACCTGGTCTTTTTTTCCGGAATCTGTCTCTTTATATGGGGTTACCTGCGGTTTCATACTGCGCGTAAAAATAAAAAAGTTATGGTAGGATGATATGAAATTGGAATTAATTATTAAACGTGTTTAATACCTGCAATAGACTTATAATATTCGAACCCCATCATCCTCAAATTTGATTAATTTTTGCCTATACAAAGCACCAATCGCTTTTTTAAACGTCTTTTTACTCATCCCCAGTTGGGCTTTAATCACCTCCGGATCGCTTTTATCGTTTAAAGCCAGATAACCATTATTATCTTTTAGTTTTTCAAGGATCAATAGCGAATTGGGTTCGATATTGCCATAGCCCTGTTTTTGAAGGCTTATGTCTATTTTATTGTCTTCACGTATTTTTTTCACAAAGCCTTTGAGCCGGTCGCCGGGTCTTGTCTGTTTAAAAACCTCGTTGTGGTAAAGCAGCCCTTTATGTAGGCCATTCACTATAACATTAATCCCCAACGATGATTGGTTGACAATAATCAGATCAACTTCATCGCCCTCATTTACCGTTAATTTATCATTGTTTAAAAACTGATTGGTCTTACTCGATGCCACCAGGCGGTCTGCTTCCTCATCAAGATACATAAAAACCAGGTATTTTTTACCTACTTGCATATCTTGCGCTTGTTGGTTATTGGGCACCAACAGGTCTTTTTGCAATCCCCAATCTAAAAAAGCACCAAAAGAAGCTGTATCATTCACTTTTAATAATGCAAAATCGTTTAGCTTTATTTTGGGAGTTTCGGTTGTTGCAACCAGCCTGTCTTCCGAATCTTTATAAACAAACACATCTACTTCGGTGTAAACCGGCATGTTTTCGGTAATATACTGATTGGGCAATAAAACCTCATCATTTTCATCATCTATCAGATATATGCCCTGATCTGCAAATCGCATTACTTTTAATTTTTGATGCCTTCCGATTTTTATCATGGTAAAAAATTTATCAGGTGCAAAGTTAATGAGTGTATGACCATAATTTCAATTTGTTTTAATTAATTTACACATTCTAATTTATTAATCTATAGCAGATGCGTATATTTATTTTAGTTTCATTCTTTGTATTTGGTGTTTTTCAAATTACAAAGGCACAAGATTCAATAGGAAAACCCCAGGTAAATGTAAATGGATTTGCCGAGATGGATGTTATCTATGATTTTAATCGCATAGATCCTGCCTGGAATTCGGCATTGCGGGCTTCTAAAATTCCTATTAACCCTGAGGATGCGGGTTGGGGCTCAAACGGGGAAGTCATTTTAAGTGTCAAATACTCGCGCTTGTCGGTACAAGGAATAATTCCAACCAACCACAAGTGGGGAGCCATAAAAACCATTTTTGAATTTGACCTTTTTGGCGTGGCAGCTAATGCCGGTGAAACAGCATTTCATATCCGGTTGGCTTACGGAGAAATGGGACCATTGCTTGCAGGGCAGGATTGGTCAACCTTTATGGACTTGAGTGTTTTTCCAAATTATTTTGAGTATTGGGGGCCTTCGGGTATGATATTAATCCGAAACCCAATGATTCGGTACACCTTAAAATTGGGAAGGGACAGCAAGATTGCTTTTGCGATAGAGCATCCCGGTTCGCAGGTTGACCCGGGGCAGATTCGGGAAGTTGACCCTAGCTTAAAAGTTGTAAGTGTTCACGATGTTCCTGATTTAATTGCGAGGTACCGTATACAAAAGAAATGGGGGCATTTTCAAGCTGCAGGATTGATTCGAAGTTTAGGTTATGATGCAGTTACGGATTCTATTAGTTTAATTCATGGCAATGAATTTGGATGGGGATTAAACCTGAGCTCTGTTGTTATTTTGTACCAAAGGGATAAATTACGGTTACAATATGTTTTTGGAAATGGATATGCGGGTTATAATGATGATGGTGGAGTAGAATTGGCACCTGATGAAAACTCTCAAGCTGTAGTCCCTTTTCAATACGGTATCGTTGCTTTTTATGATTTGTTCTGGAATAAGCATTGGACCAATTCAATCGGATACAGTGAAACAACCCAGATCAATAGTGCCGGACAATTGGATAATGCACTTTATAAATTGCAATACGCTATTTTTAATACAACATATCATATTGTGCCGGGCAAAGCAATGGTGGCATTAGAGTATCAGTTCGGAAAGCGCTATAATAAGAATAATGCAACAGCTAATGATCATCGAATTATGTTTACTGCAAAGTTTCTTTTCGGTAAACCATCACTTTTTTAATTAGAGTTTTATTGTGGATTATATAGATTACTATAAAGTACTTAGTGTCGGTAATAAAGCTACCGAAAAAGAGATAAAATCTGCCTACCGAAAGTTAGCCAGAAAGTACCATCCGGATGTGAATCCGGGAGATGCAGAATCCGAAAAAAAGTTTAAAGAACTAAACGAGGCCAATGAGGTATTAAGCCACCCTGATAAAAGAAAAAAGTACGATAAATACGGCAAGGACTGGAAGCATGCTGAACAGTTTGAAAAAGCTGAACAACAGCAAAAAGCATACAATCAACAGCAAAGTAGCCGACATGCATACACTGGTGGTGATAGTACTTACGAAGGGGATTTCTCCGATTTTTTTAGTTCTATGTTTGGTGGAAGTACTGGTTTTAGTGGAGGCCAGGGCCGTTCCCATTCATTAAAGGGGCAAGACCTTACTGCTGAACTGCAACTTCCGTTGAGGCAAGCAGCTCAAACGCACAAGCAAACACTAACGGTAAATGGCAAAAAAATACGGATTACAATTCCTGGGGGTATAGCCAATGGACAGACCATTAAAATTAAGGGACAGGGCGGCCCGGGAATGCACGGTGGCCCCAAAGGGGATTTATACATCACTTTCCGTATTGATAAAGATCCTGTTTTTGAGAGAAATGGAGATCATTTGTATATAAAGAATAAGGTTGATTTATATACCCTTGTACTTGGTGGTAGCATTGAAGTGGAAACATTGTATGGCAAGGTTAAGATTAATATAAAATCGGGTACAAATCCAGGGGCGAAAATCCGATTAAAAAATAAAGGGTTTCCGTTGTACAAAAATGCACACCAACATGGCGATTTAATTATTACGCTTGATGCTGACATTCCTAAGAACCTGTCAGCTAAAGAGAAAGAATTATTTGAGGAACTTAAAAACCTGAGGAAATGATGAAGAAGACAGAAGACAGAAGACGGAAGACCGGAAACAGAAGACAGAATAGAGGAATATCCATTGAAACATTTTGTGAGTTTCACCAGGTAAAACATGAGCAAATACATGCTTTTATTGAGTTCGGGATAGTTGAGATAAAAAGGGTAGAGGAGGTGGTAATTATTCCTGAAGAACAAGTAGAACATCTCGAACGGTGTTTGCGCTTAACAAACGATTTGGGAGTTAATATGGAAGGGCTTGAGGTAATTACCAATATGCGGGGAAAAATGCTACGCATGCAACAGGAGCTGGATCGGTTGGCGCACTTATACGACGAGTCTATTGAAATATATATTGAAGAAGGGGAGTGAAAATTAAGCTGTTAGCTTCTAGCTATTGGCTATTGGCTTTTTTGTGACTAAAAAACAAATCTTTTGTACAGATGATTGTATTTATTTTCTAATAATTAACTGCTTGTGGCTAAAAGCCAAAAGCTAAAAGCTAAAAAAAATGATAATTAAAAACTCAAAAATATTAATAACAGGTGGCAGTTCCGGTTTAGGCAAAGCAATGGCCATCGCATTGACCGAACAAGGAGCTAAAGTTATAATTACAGGACGTGATAAACCTAAACTCGAAAAAATTGCCAAAGAAATCGGATGTATGGCCTTGCATTTCGATGTAAGCGATTACGGTTCAATTCCAGGAAATACTGAAAAAGCCATCGAAGTTTTAAAGGGATTAGAAGTTTTAATAAATAATGCAGGAATTGGAAGGTTTGATTTAATTGATGATTTAAAAGTTGATGACTTTGAAAAAGTATTCGCCACCAATGTTTTTGGATTAGCCATGCTGACGCAAGAAGTTGTCAAATACTTTAAGGAGCAAGACAAGGGTAACATTATAAACATTGCATCTACAGCTGCGATTAAAGGTTTTGCTTATGGAACGGTGTATGCAGCCTCTAAATTTGCCTTGAGTGGCATGACGCAATGCTGGCAGGCTGAATTACGAAAACACAATATCCGCGTTATGCAGGTTAATCCAAGCGAAGTACCAACGGCCTTTAATCAATCCGATAGGGTAGAAAAACAAGATGAACCTAAAAAATTGACGCCAACGGAAATTGCGCATAGCATTGTAGCAGTTTTAAGCATGGATGACCGGGGATTTATACCGGAATTGGCGGTGTGGGCTACAAATCCGTTTTTAAGAAAAAATTAAAAGTTAAGGAGGGCTGAAATATTTTTATAGCCTCTTAGAGCTTTATTAATTTATTTGTTTAACCGAGCAAAATCAACTTTATTTGCGCCCTTATTTTAAAAACTAAAATCAAATAATAAAAGAATGAAAAAAATTACACAAATTTTTGTAGTTATTGTATTGGCAATAGCAACAGTAACAAGCGTTAATGCACAGGATGTAATTAACCGAATTAAAACAAACGGTGAGTTGCGCGTAGGTACTACCGGAAACCAACCTCCATATAGCCTAAAAACCAAAGAGAATAAAATCATTGGTTACGAAATGGACCTTGCTGAGGGATTGGCAACCTCAATGGGCGTTGGGTTAAAAATCGTTGAAATGCCGTTTAGCCAACTTTTATCAGCACTCGAAGCAGGAAAAATTGATGTTGTAATGTCTGGAATGACTATTACGACCGAGAGAAACATGGGTGCAGCCTTTATTGGTCCATATATGGTATCTGGTAAATCTATCCTTACAAAAACAGCCAATTTAGAGAAACTGGATGAGGATGCTGAAATTAACAACGAACAAGTAACACTTGTTGCCCTAAGAGGATCTACCAGTGAGAAATTTGTTAATGCTTACATCCCAAAAGCTAAATTAATTTTAGCTAAAAACTACGATGAAGCTGTAAAATTAGTAATGGAAGATAAAGCCGGAGCAATGGTTTCAGATGCAGAAATTATCGCAGTAACCATGATGCGTTACCCGGATAGCGACCTTACAGCTTTAACCGAACCGCTAACAATTGAACCTATTGGTATGGCATTGCCATCTAACGATTACTTGTTCCTTAACCTGGTAGAAAACTACTTTGCTGCTTTGCAACTAGGTGGATACCTGGAGCAAATTCAGGCCAATTGGTTTGATAATGGCAACTGGTTGTTGCAAATGAAATAAGAAAAGATTATTTCTTTACAATACTTAAAGGGCCTGCTGTTTTTCAGCAGGCTTTTTTTTTGAATTATTGAAAAGTATTTCGTTGAATTGGGTAAATTTGAGTGATGAAAAATCGGAGATTTATTATAACATATTTGCTTTGCTTAATTACGGTTCAGGGGTTTTCACAAAACTCCTGGTATGTTTCTGAAAATGGAAATGATATTACCGGTACTGGCTCTGAAGTAAATCCCTGGGCAACAATAACCAATGCGATGGATGAAAGTTTTGTTGTAGATGGCGATTCAATCAACATTATAGGTACACTTACAAACGACGTTATGTCTGAATTTGGAATTCAGATTTTTAAAGATTTGGTTTTTATAGGTGTTGCTAAGGAAACTTCCATTATACAGGCAGATATTGCAGTATCATCAGCAACAGGTCGTGTCCTCACCATTTGGGATGTGGCCGAGGTTAAATTGATTAATCTGACTATTCGGAACGGATATTTTGATGCAAATTCATTTCAATCGGGAGCGGGCATTTTAAATTGGGGTAACCTGACCATAGAGAACTGCATTGTTATGGATAATTATTGCGAGAACAGTTTTCTAGGGGGAGGTATTTACAACCAGTTTGGGACATTGATTCTGAGCAATACCTATATTCATAGCAATTTTTCGATGTTTGGTGGTGCTGGTATGGTTACCGAAGGCGGGAGTGTAATCATCGAAAAATCCTCATTTGCGTTAAATTTTACGCAACAAAATTTAGCCGGTGGCGGAGCAATCTATATCACTGATGCCGCAGATGTATCTATTACAAATAGCACGCTGTATTTTAACCTATTGGGACTGAATTCGTTTGGGGCAGGGGTATTTATTAAGGCCGATGATGGAGATATAAGTGTGGATATAGTTAATACAACAATTGCAGATAATGAAGCAGGAGATGGAAGTTTTGGTCATGGTATTTATATCGACAATGAAACTTTAAATAATGTGAGTTTAACTTTATTGAACTGCATAATTTCAAATGGGAATTCAGAAAATTATGGGCAAAACGGTAGCGGTATTATTTCAATTGAAAGAACTAATACCTTATCCAGTGATGCGAGCCTGCAAGATGGAGGTATAAATGGAAACATCAACAATTCAAACCCCATGATTGAAACTTTTATGGATCATGGCGGATTAACACCAACTTGTTCAATCGGGGAAACAAGTCCCGCAGTAAATATAGGAAACGATGAAGGGGCACCTGATACAGATCAGCGTGGATTCCCGCGGGAAGGAATTACAGACATGGGTTCATTCGAATTTCAATTAAATACCGCCATTTCAGAAAAGAGAGATATATCGATTGTTGATTTATATCCTAATCCAGCTTCCGGTATTGTAAATATTATTTTTTATACTCATTATTCCAATATCGAATATGAAATGTATGATTGTTCCGGCAATAATCTGAAAGTGAATTTTGTCGAAATTACACCAAGGCATATACAGATTGATTTATCGGATATGCCAAACGGAATTTACTTTTTAAAGATGGTATCGCAGGATAGTAAATTATCTGAATCTGTAAAAATTGTTGTTGCCGTTTAACATTCTTTTGGTTAATCCGAAATCTTTTCTGATTCCCAATCTGTTCGTCGGATAATTACAGTTTATTGATTTGACCTAACCTGCATTATTCATGCGTTTAGTTTGATGTAGATGTGAGGCTTCTAAGCCTGCTGATATAGTCATCTATTTCAAAGGATTAGAAACAGCCTGTCCCGAACTGGATTCGGGAAAGCAGATGCATTAAAATAAATGCACTTGTAAAAAAATTTATCCAGATAGCTATCGGGATTGATTATTTTAAAGATTTAATTGTAATAATTTAAAAAATAGTAATTTATGAAATGTATTCATTTTTTTATGAATACTTCAGGCTAAGACCCCTTTTACACAAAGCACATCTTCTGGTTTTGTGCTATGGTAAGTTGAATCCAAAATGCTGAAGCCGTTCTCTGAAAATAATTTATCTATATCTTTTTTATCATAAAGGGTAAAGCGCTCGTGAAAATAGTCTCCACCTTTCATGGCTTCTTTTGTGCTTAGTCCAATTACAAACACACCTCCGGGTTTTAAAACCCTTTTTACTTCAGTCATAACTCGGGTTGGGTCATTCCAAAAGTAAATGGTATTCAGTGTAAAAACTTTATCAAACTGTTGGTCATCAAAAGTTAGTTCTTCTACATTGTTTTTCAATAATTTAACTTGGCCACTTCTGATTAAGTTCTTATTTCTTTTAGTTGCAGTTGCTATCATGGTAACCGAAATATCGATGCCGAAATAATTCCCCGGCTTAATCTTGTCGGTCAACCCTTTAATAAATGCACCGTTTCCAAAACCTATTTCGAGTATATTGTCACCTTGCGACAAATCCAGTAATCGATAAACATCGGAGTACATTAACCGATTGTGCTTATTCATAAATTTCCCAACAATCAATCCCCAGAATCCATTGGGATGGCTCAACTGACGACCTAGCTGCTTTTTAATCCAACG
>Ga0164313_10001719_pt1 | contig 19501 bp, 13 predicted proteins | sample GuaBasSedimGuay4_FD_113735 | JGI IMG/M metagenome (GOLD analysis project Ga0164313, IMG submission 113735) | Subseafloor sediment microbial communities from Guaymas Basin, Gulf of California, Mexico - Guay4, Core 4569-4, 0-3 cm | ecosystem: Environmental > Aquatic > Marine > Hydrothermal vents... | reverse complement strand
GACCTCAGGCCGTATTTGGCGTCGAACGTGGGCAAGACCACTCTCTCCTTCTTTGCGAGCCGAGCCATCGTGATGAACCGGTAGGCCATACCACCGAAGAAACCGATGAAAGCGATCCAGACCAGGGGGCCGCGAATGAATTCGTACATGCTTCCTCCCTCGGTCATCCCGGGAACGAGGTCCCAACCTCGACCACCTGCCGGAAGTAGGCGCCGTCCTCCACCGCACGGATCAGCAGTCGCGACCCGTCGGGGCTGAAGACCGGTTCCCACAGTGCTTCGTACCATGGGCTCCACACTCTGCCGTCGATCGCAACCGCAAAGCGCCCGTCACGCTCCACCTTGGCAGCTACAATTCCGCCATCCGGCGAAAATGCCGGATCCCACACCATGTCGAATTCCTCCGCCAGGATCTCCCCGTCGACCACGATCCCCCATGCGCCGTCGTGTCGCATCCCTGCGGCAACCCGCTGCCCGTCCGGCGAAAAGACCGGTGGCAGGAGGAGGTCGTTGAACGAGACAGACCACGGCCGGTCGTCGACGACCACCGTCCAGCGTCCGAACCCCGACGCCGCAACCGCCGCGATGTGCTCGCCGTCCGGACTCAGTCGTTGGTTCCACAGCTGCATGAAACGGCTGTCCCAAATCGGCTCGCCGTTCTCGGCGATGGTCCAGGAACCACCGATCCGAACGGGCGCAAGGAGCGCTCGCCTCCCGTTGCGGTACGTCGGCTCCCACACACAACCGAAGGTGTTGTCCCAGAGCACCGCGTCCTCGGCCAGGGTGTAGTCACAAATATCGAGACGAACCTCGACAGCCACATGGGCGCCGTCCGCGGTGATCGCCGGCCCGTAGACATTGATGAATTTCCGCTCCCAAGGCGCGCCGTCCACCGCGACACTCCAGGTCCCCTTCATGAAGCCGTCGATGTCGGCCTCGGCGAGCGGTTCCACCTGGACCAGGGCTGCCACGTGGCTACCGTCGGCACTGACGACGAGACCCCGGGAGGAGTGGAACCTGGCCTCCCACGGCCGGCCGTTGACGGCCACCGTGTACTCCATGTTGTCCTTGATCTGGACCGCAATGACGCTGCCGTCACGGTTGAAGGTCGGGTTCCAGGCGAACTCCCAGCGCTCGTCCCAGAGCTTGCCGTCAATCCCCAGGGTCCACTCGTCATCGACTCTCACCAACGCGGTCAGACGTCCATCCGGAGAGAAGTTGAGATGCCATGCCTTCTCGAACTCGTCCTCCCAGAGCGAATCATTGACGAGGACGCGAAAAACGTCCGGCGCCGTCAGGACCGGTGCTGCGATACGTTCGCCGTCGGCACTGACAATCCACTCGTGAACATCGACGAACCGGTCGCGTACCGCGCCGAGATCGCTGATGGGCCGCTTGCCCAGCCCCCAGTCCCACGCCCCGATATCGAGCATCGAACCGCTCCCTTCGCCTTCAGACCGGCGTCGGCCGCCGGCCTCTCGCTTCCCGGGACATGACGCAACCTCCGTGCCACACCGAGGTCATTTGAAGGAATCCGACTAACTACCGTGTTATGAGTAAATACGGAAAGTTCAAAGATCAAGGCAGAGCCTGCAGGACTGCAAAATGCAATACTGTTCGCGATCATTGAATCGCATTTTGCAATGAAGTGAAGGGGACTATTGCTTGAGGCTGAACTGAAACCTTTCAGATCAGTGCCACTCCCAGTCGATGAAACCGGGCTGGACATCCACCATGGCATTGACGATGAGCTCAACCAAACCGCCGTAGTAGATCCCGGCCTTCTCGAACGCGTCGTAGTACGCGATGATGTCGCGAATCTGGCCCTTGCAGTTCGAGCACGGGGCGCAGAGGTACTTCATGTGCGACGGATCCATGGACTCGTCGGAGAAGGCCTCGAGGATCTGCCGGAACTTGCGTCGACCGGTCATCCGGTGGCGCCAGTCGGCGAAGTTATGGCCGGACATGATGGCAAAGCCCGAACCGCCACCACAGCAGTAGTTTTCGACGCCGTGCGGCGCCATCTCACGGAAGCGGCCTTCGGGCACCACCGCGTCGATGATCTCGCGCTGCGGTGACACGATGCCCATCAGGCGCACCAGGTTGCAGGGATCGTGCAGGCTGACGGGAAAGTCATTACGGCTCTTGTCGAGCTTGAGCACCCCGGAACGAATGATGTCGCGAAGGGTCACCATGCAGCTCTCACGAGGGATGTTGAGGTCACCGGTGAGAATCTTGTCGGCGATGACCGTCAGCGCCTTGTGGGCGTGGCCGCACTCTCCGAGAACGATCTTCTTGACCCCGAGTTTCTTGGCGATGGAAGCGTGCCGCACCGCAACCCGGGCAAACTGAACGTCGTCGTACCATACTCCGTAGTTGATCCCGTCGTAGCCGATCGCATCGGACGAGAGCGTCCAGCTCAGCCCGGCCGCCTCGAAGACCGTGGCGAAGGCGCCCGGGTTCTCCGGCCATGCCATGATCTCGCCCGCGTTATGGATCAGGAGGATGTCCGCACCTTGAACGTCGAAGGGGGTTTCGATGGGAAATCCGGTTCGTTCTGCCGTGTCCTCGTCGATAAACTCAATGTTGTCCTTGACGACCATCGTCGTCATCCCGGTGGACGACCCTACCTTGAGCTGAAGCACGGAGCCGTCTTCGTGGAGTTCCTTGGGAACGATCCCCATCTCCATACTGGCAATCTTGCGGATCTCTCTGGAGAGCAACGCGTTGTCGACACCGATGGGACAGGTCTGGGCGCACCGCCGGCAGACGTTGCACCGATAACTGAGCTCGATGAGCCGGGCCACGGTCTCCCAGTTGAGATTGATGTCACCGTGAAGTGAGGGCGAGGCCTTCTTGATGTACTTGAAGTAGATTCGACGCAGAATCTCGGAGCGGTAGATGGGCCGGTAAAGCTCGTTTCTGCCACTCTCCTCGTAGATCGGGCAGGCATCGGAGCAGGACTGGCACTTGGCGCAATGCTCCATGGACATCTCAAACGGCTGGAGAAAGGTCCAGTTGTCATCGACGCTGAAGAGCTTTTTGAGACCACTGAGGAAACCGTCGACCAGCTTGTCTTCCTCTTCCTTTGTCTTGGGCTTCTCAATGTTCACCGCAATGGTGTCGTCGAGCACGACGTACTTCTCGCGGGCCGCATCGGAAAGCTGAGCGAACTCCGGCTCATCCTCGAGTTTGTCGAACGGCGGCGGCAGTGGAATCTGCTCGAGAGGGTTGATCTGTGCGAGAGGCTCGCCCGGGTGTTTCCCCATGTCCTTGACGCTGTTGGGCTGTTTCATTTGGTCTGGTCCTCCAAAGTCACATCGAGCCAGCTCTTCTTGCCATCGGCGTTGATGTGCGGCGCCGACCACGTCACCGGCCTCGAGAGAAGCTCGTGGATCGTCTTCTCCTGCTTGCCGCCGGCGAGGTTCGGTTCATCCGACCAGCGGATCGAGTGGTAGGCAAAGTACTTGCCGATGAAATGCGACATGTGCGTCGTCGGAATATAGGCTGTGAGCAAGGTGAGTAGCACCACCGACAGGGCCAAGAGCATCCCGGCCGTCCCATCCCCGACGGGCACGAGGTTGAAAGTCACGAGGTTTGCGATGAAGGTCTCGACCATGGAAAAATCGCGGTCGAACCCGACGAAGTTCACCAGCGCCACGCCAAAGGCAGCGATGAAAAACACCAGATTGAAGAGATCCGCCGGCGCCGTGTAGTCGCGCAACTCGCGTCCACGGCGACGCATGAAGAGCCCGATGGCGCCGATGATCCCAAGCACCAGTCCGGCCCCGCCGAGGAACGGCACCACCAAAGAGATGATCTTGCCGATCGGCGCCGCGATGCTTGCGGGAAAATAACCGACGACGAGCCCGCCGACGAGCATCAGTGCGGTCACGCCACCCACCATGTAAAGTCCGAAGTGGAAGGGGAAGGATCGCTTCCAGAGCTTCTTGTTGTGTTCTCTCAGAGCCACCAGGAAGAGAATCTCCGGAACCATGACCTTCAACTCGCCGAAAAGTGAGACCTCACGCTTCTTGGTCCACCAGTCGCTTTCCTCGAGATACGACCCCCCATAGGCGGCCTTGCCGCCACCCTCGTGAGCGACGGGGTATAACTCCCACCGCACGTGCATGGGCATCTTCGACCACATCATGAATCGAGCGATGCACGCAACCAGGAAGAAGACCATGCCGAGGTACGCGACCACATAAACGAGAGTAGTCATCAATATCACCTCATAATCATAATATATGTATGTGTTTCAATCTGCGACGGAAAATCCCTGCGATGTCACGTTGTTGAAGATGCCGAGTGTGGATCGGTGATCTGGTTGAACGGTCGACTCTGACTCTCTCATCGACGGTCCTGGTGAGACACCGAACCACAAACTGCTCAACCCCGACGTCTTCATCTCTCGCGGGTACAGCAATTGCTATTCCTGAGCGGATCAGTCGGAATTGTTTCCACGACCCACAAAAGAGGTCCGATCCAGGTGCAGAACAAGTGGCTCACGTTCAAGAAGCTCCGTGCATAAGAAATCCGAATCGCAATTCCTCAACCCCTCCATCGCCACATCACACGCCATCAATACGCATTTGAAACGTTACCACCAGGTGACGTGCGCATGTGTATTTGTGCTCAGTCTTGAGATTGAAGCTCGGCGCCACCAATCTATTCGGTGCAAGCTCCTAGCGCGATCAACCGCCGATGATCTCTGGAGGAACGTAGTGGAGCGGAAGCACGACGGTCACTGTGGTTCCAAGCCCTTCGGCACTCTCGAGCGAGACCTTGCCGCCGTGCATCTGCACGGCCTCCCTGACGATTGAGAGACCGAGTCCCGTTCCTTCGGCTTCGGCGTGCTTGGCATTGGGCGCACGTACGAACTCCAAGAACACATCGTCCTGCAGGTCGGCGGGGATCCCGATGCCCTCGTCCGCCACCACGACCATAGCGTGAGTTCGATCAATCCCGAGCGCCACCGTGACCGTCCCGCCCTCGGATTTGGAGTACTTGATGGCGTTGTGGATAACGTTTTCGAAGGCATAGACCAGATCGGGAGGAACCGCCCAGTCGAGGATCGCGGCCCCTTCGTGGATGAAATGGGGAATCAACTCGACATCGGCCTCCCGGGCGATGGGGTCAGCGGCGTCGAAAATGTCGGCCAGGATCTGATTGATGCTGACGTTACGCGCCCATGGGGCTCTGGCCCGGCCCTCGCGCATCTTTGCCAACTCGAGCAGATCGTTGACGATATCGAGGAGCGAGTCGACCCTCCTCGCGGTGCCCCCGAGAAGCCGAAGCCCTTCATCCGAGCCCGGATCGAGATAACCATCGAGCAGGACCTGGATCGATGTCTTGATGGTTCCCAGCGGCGACCTCAACTGGTGGGCGGAGATCCTCATATAGTGCGATTTCCGTCGTTCGAGCTCCTCGCGTTCGTCGAGGGCTCTCCGGAGTTCGGTGGTGGTTTGGTGGAGCTCGATGTTCCTCGTCTTGAACCGGCTTGTCACCGAGTCGGTGAGATAGACGATGCCGAAGACGAGCCCCACCAGCATCGCCGTCGACAGACCGCAGCTCGCCAGGCTCGACTGCACGCCGGTCACCGACGAGTATCGTTCCAGAACACCAAGGTGTTCACAGGCAAAGAGCCCCGCCGCCGCGAAACACGTCGAAAAGGCCAGAAAGTACATGATCCGGGTCTCGATCATGATGGTGCCGATGGCCATGTGGAAGACCACGAACGGCAGAACCGGAGACGCACATCCGCCGGTGAAATGAACGGTGACAAGAAGCGCCGCCAGATCGGTGACCATTTGAAGGATCGCCACCGTGCGCAGGTTTCCGTAATCCTCTTCCGGTCCGTACCGGTACCTTAGAGCGTAGACAAAGACCAGGTTGTATGTCGCCACGAGGCCGGCGACCACCATCAGACTCGGTCTCGTTGCTTCCATCCCCACCATCGGTCCGAGGAGGGAGGCCAGCGCCAGCCCGGCCACCGCCAACCAGCGCAGATTGGAAAACCAGAGCAGGCGCTCGTGGAGCTCCCAGGCGAAGATGAATGAGAAGGAACCCGATCTTTCCTGGGCTCCGGACATCGATGAAGTCGATGGACTCTGTATTTCGGCAGCTTGTGTGCGTGGATGCCCGTTCGGGCCCGACGAGGGCGTCATGAACCTTCTGGCGCGCCCGGACCGACGAGCCCACCGACAACCCGCAGAAGCTCAGCCGACTCGACCGGTTTCTCCATGTAGTGGTCGGCCGGGACCCACGATTCGTCCACCTCCATCCGGAGGTTGTAAACACGATCGACCCCGGTGAGGATGATGATCGGAATCAACGAGGTCACGTCTGAAAGCCTGAGGCTCCGCGCGACATCGAATCCTTCGGACATATGGTCCATCATCACATCGAGGATCACGAGGTCCGGTGGATCCTCCTCGACCGAGGCCAGCGCTTCGCTGCCGTTGGTCGCCGTGCGGACCTCGTACCGGGACCGCAGAATCGAACCCACCGATGCGACAAAGACCGCATCGTCGTCGGCCACGAGGATCGTCGGCCGTTTCATCAGCCGCTTCCGGTCATCAGAGCCGCTCCGTACCTCGCTGCATCCGGTCGCGATTTCTCAGTGATCATCATCTTTGACCATACCCGAGACAGGAAGGGGGCGACAAGCCTTCCGGGTCTCCACGGCCGGACAGTTTCCCTCCGAGATGTGCGACTCGTACGTCGCACGGAAGTTCTGAAGACTCGCGAGGACCGAAGCCGAAACACCTCGACCGACCTCGCACAGCGAGGTCCGACGGATGTGTCCCGCCAACCGTTCGAGCCGATCCAGATCACCCTCATCGCCGGCCCCTGAATCGATCCGATCCAGGAGATTGAGCATCACCGTCGTACCGACCCGGCACGGCGGGCAGGTGCCGCAGCTCTCCCGGGCGCTGGTGGCTACGAGATACCTCGCCAATGCCACCGGGCAATCCTCGGCGCCGAGAACCACCATACCGCCGGAACCGAGGCTCACCCCCTGGCTTCGAAGGGATGAGAAATCGACGGGGGAATCGAACTGATCGGGGCCGAGGGTCGCACCACCCGGCCCACCGAGATGGACGCCTCTGAGCTCGTCGCCGTCGCGGACACCTGCAATCTCTCGCACGATCTCCCCGACCGTGGTCCCCAGCGGCACCTCGGCCAGTCCCGGCCGCGCCACCCGACCCGAGAGACCGACGACCTTGGTGTGACCCACTTCACAGGGGTCTTCCGATTCTCCAGCTCCCACGATGGCTGGAATATTGGCAAGAGTCTCGAGAGTGTTGATCAGTGTCGGTCGACCCCAGAGACCACTCACCGCCGGGAATGGCGGTCTCGGTCTCGCCACCGCTCGGCGACCCTCGAGGGCGTTGAGCATTGCAGTTTCCTCTCCGCCCATGCTTGCCCCGGCGTTCTCACAGATCTCGATCTCGAAGTCGAGATCCGACCCGAGGATGGCCCGGCCCAGATAGGCACGGCGTCGTGCCTGAGCAAGAGCGCGCTCGGCTCTCGCCACACCGATGCCGTGATCCGAACGGAGAAAGAGCCGTCCCGTGGTTGCACCAACCGCCAGCGCGGCGATGACCATACCCTCGATGACGCTGTGCGGGTCACCTTCGAGCAGCGTGCGATCGACACAGAGCCCCGGATCGCCACTGTCCCCATTGCCCACGACATACTTGACGCCGACTTCGGCTTCGGCCACGACAGCCCATTTGAGCCCGACCGGGAAGCCGGCCCCACCACGTTCCTGAAGCCCGGACCTCTTGACCAGATCGATGATCCGCCTTCCATCAAGGCGTTCGATGGCTGCTCCGAGTACTTCATAGGCACCGAGGGCCACGGCGTGTTCAATGTCCTCGGGATCCACAACCCCGCACCGAGCCAGGACACGGCGCTCCTGGTTTGCGAAGAAGGGATTGTCGGCAACACCCCGAGATCGGGCTCCGGTTAAAGGGTCGAGATACATGAGACGCTCGACCGCTTCGCCTCGGCCCACGGTCTCTTCGAGGATCTCACCGACATCGTCGGGGGTCACCCTGCAATAAAGAAGATCCAACTCGGGAAAGTGGACCAGGGGACCTTGAGCGCAGAATCCCCGGCAGCCGACAAAGCCCGGCCTCGAGTTGGCGATGACATCGAGCCCGGCGTGGGCCGCCTCGGATCGCATGGAATCGAGAATATCCAGGGCCCCGAGGGCCACGCACCCGCTCCCCCCACAGAGCCGGATTTCCACCGGCTTCCCCTCGAGGGCGGAACGATGGACCGAACTCACCGCTGGCCTCGGTCCGGCGACGTGCCTTTCAAGAGCTCGACGACGAGCTCTGCGGACTCATCATCGACAGGTAGAGACCGGACCCGGTTCTGCGCCCTGACAACCGGCGACAAACCGCAGATCCCGAGACATTCCTGCCGGATCACGGCAAGCCTGGGCTCGTCCAGCTTCTCCTGCCGGCTCGACGCGGCCTGTTCCAGATCCCGGAGGAGATCATCGCCACCATCGAGCCAGCAACCAATCCCGGTGCACACATCCAGATGCATGCGGCCACGACGTTCGGCACTGAGCCTGGGATAGAAGCTCACGACGCCGGCGACCTGTGCCGGTGAGAGTCCAAACCGGTCCGCGACCAGCTCCTGCACCCGCCAGGACACACGATCAAAAGCCTGTTGGAGACCCAGGAGCACCCGGAGCAACCCGTCTCTGCCGGTCGGAGCGTTGGCAACGAGCTCATCGACCAGATCGATGACCGCCGGATCGAGCGCATCCGCGCCGTCTCCTCCTTCCGCGCCGAAAAAGCCGGAATCGGTGATGTCGCCACTCCAGCTGCCGTCATCAATCATCGTCAGGCCTTCCTCACCTTGACCGAGATCGCCTCATCAGCCTTCTCGAAGAGAGTCGATGCGCCATCGCGACTGCCTACCCAGGGCACGACAACCGTTCCTCGCCGAACGGTCCGATCGAGCCGAGCTCTCAGAAGGACCTCGCCGAGCCCGCTCGAGACCTCCACGACCTCTCCCTTCGTCACGCCGAGACTCCGGGCGTCCGCCGGGTTGAGCCGCACCGCCACCGTCGGCGACAGACCCTGGAGAAGATCACTTCTCATGGTCACCGATCCCGAGTGGAAGAGCTGTGGAGCGGCATCAAGCAGAAAACCCGAGGCAACCGCTGCAGCACTCGGTTGGGGTGCGGGAGCCAGCTCGCGCGGCTGGGGGCGTCCCCAGTTCCAACCCACCACACGGTCGATCTCCCTGAGCAAATCATCTCCCTCGGGCAGAGAGGCTCCCATCCGGCGAGCGAGTTCGGTCAGAATGCGGGTGTCGGGCCACACACCTTCCGGCGGTTCGAGAGTCCGCCGCAACGCTCGGCGAACGCCATCGGCGCCAACCATGGAGCCTTCCCTCTCTGCGAGGATCGCCGCCGGGAGCACCACATCCGCGCGCTCGCCGGTGCGAGTCAAGAATGCATCGGCGACGACGGTGAACCCGGCATTCTCCAACGATTGTCGGGGATCCGACCCTCTCGGCAGGAGATCGACCGGATCGACGCCCACCAGGAGGAGTCCGGCGACGTCATTCGATGAGTTCTCGGCCCACTCCTCGACGGTCCACCCCTCTTCGGTCACCGTTGCCCGTCCCGTGAGGTTTTCGATTTCGATCGCCCGATCGACCCGCCGATGCCCGGCGAGCAAACCGGGGTGGAGGCCGACATCCACCAGTCCCTGGACGTTGGATCGACCGCCGAGCACGAGCAGCCCGGCGGCGCTGCCGAGCGTAGCTGTCAACGAAGCGGCCGCTCGCGCCACCGCCGCCTCATCGCCCGGCACACCCGATCCAGTGCCCATGACCACCATCGGTCGGCTGGCACAGGTGAGTCGATCGACGAGGTCGTCAACCTGGTCGTTGGAGATCCCGGTCGTCCGAACCACCGACTCCGGCGAGAAACTCTCCAACGATCGACGCCACTCATCGAAGCCCGGCAGATCATCCACGTACTTGGCGGGCGTCTCACCCGATTCCAACAATCGAGCCGTCACCGCGCAGAGCAGATCGTGAGTCGACCCCGGCTCCAACCGCAGGACCTCCGCAGCCTGGCGTTCAAGCCCGCAGGCGACCGGGTGAGCGACGACGATCTGGACTCCTCGTTGGACCGCGGCCTGCACCAATTCGGTCTTCACCAGCGGGTGGCTCCGGGTCGGATCGCTGCCGATCACCAAAACGAGATCGGCGCGACGAAGCTCGGAGAATCCTGCGGTCGATCGTGGTTGGTCGAAAACCGCAAACACACCGTCGACCAGAGCCCGTGCACCGCCCACAGGTGCACAGTCAACATGGGGGCTCCGCAGCACCTCGCGGCCGAGGGCCTGGAGGAGATACCCATCCTCACAACTCAGCCGCCCCCCACCGGCGACCATCACCGGCCCTCTCCCGGCAGCTTTGCGGAGTCCGTCCGCAGCCGTCGCCAAGGCCTCTTCCCAACTCGTCTCCACCAGGGTCCCCTTCTTGCGGACCAAAGGTGTGGTCAAGCGCTCGGGTCGGGTGGTCACATCCAGCCCCAGCCAACCCTTGACGCAGAGTTTTCCGAGGTTGTGGGGGTTGTTCGAATCCGATGTGACTCGTTGCAGCCGGCCGTCATGGGTCTCCACCGAGACCTCGCATCCGCAGGCGCAGAACGAACACGTCGTGCTCACACGATCCCGCTGCCAGACCGGCACGTCGGAAACATACGGTCGCGCCACCAGAGCCCCGACCGGACAGGCGTTGACACACTGGCCGCAGAATTCGCAATCGAGGGGTCGATCGAGGAACGGCGCCACTCGCGTGTCGATCCCACGGCCGAGAAAACCCAACGCCGCCACCCCCTGAACCTCGTCGCAGAGCCTGACGCAGCGGCCGCAGACCACGCATTTGGCCGGGTCGCGAATGATCACCGGGGACTGCTCATCACGGGGCACCGGTTTGAAATCGAAGGGAAGCACGTCCTCGGGGACACCGATTTCCGAGATCAGATCCTGGAGACGGCAATCGGAGTTGCGCTCGCACACCGGACATTCCATTCGGTGATTGAGCACCAGCAGCTGCAACTGTTGTTGGCGCGATTCGATGACCGCCGGGCTCTCGGTTTCGATGACCATTCCATCCTGGACCCTGGTCGAGCAGGCGGGCACCAACGATCCCGAACCATCCTTGCGCTCGACGACACAGAGCCGACACCCGCCGTACGGTGTCAGCCGATCGTCGTGACACAGGGTCGGTACCCGGAAACCGAGCTCATCGAGGACGTGGATGAGCAGTCGATGACGGGGAGTCCGAACCGGTCGACCGTTGACCGTGAGGGAAACGGGGATCTCGTTCATCGCACTCTCACTCACCGACCGGAGGGAGCATTCTCCGGATGCTCATCTTCGAACGAAGTCGGTTGACGAGCCGCATGATGATCCCGGGATCGGGATCGAGAGCTCTGTCGACCGGGTCTCTGTCCATCAGAAGGTCGAGGATGTGGATGGTGTCCTGACCGGCATCGCGCAACGCGCTCCTGCACCCGGAGCAGTAGGTCACCATGGGCAGATCGATCTCTGACGACGCACGCGCGGCGATTTTCGCGTAGAGCTCAGGATCGACATTCTCGATCTTGCCGCCCGCACCGCAGCATCGGGTCCGCTCGTGAGAGTACTCCGATTCCACCACTTCGGCGCCGCAGGTCCTCACCAGGGTGCGGATCGCGGCGTGCACCTCCGGATCACGCCGACTCCGGCATGGGTCGTGGATGGCCAGTTGAAGCTCGTCGAATCGATTGGCGGGATCCCAGGTCTCGGCCAGGACCTCCCATACCGAGCTGACCCGAACATCGGTGAACCTATCGCGCAGTGTCTCCTGACACTGGGGGCAGGCGACAATGAGCTCCTCAGCGCCGAGATCGTCCATGGCTTTTCTGATCTCTTCACGGGCCTGCTCTCCCTCGTCCTCCAACCCGAGGATCTCCGCGGGCACTCCACAGCAGTACATCAGAACCCCGATCCGCGGGTCCTGGCTCAACAGGTGCTCATAGAGTGATCGAGTCTGAACGGGAGATGCCGCGGGCAGCTCGCAGCCGGTGAAGAAGAGACGTCGAGCACGCCGACGGCCCGGCGCTGCCGCGGCCAGCGAGAAGGTCTTCGACACCCCGGCCTTGAGTTCCCGGCGCACCTGCTTGTGTTCGGGCAGCGGGCCGAGACCGCTGCGCACCGCCTCCCGCCGAGCTGCCAGCATGAGTTCACCAGTGCCCAGGTCGACGGGACAGAGGGTGGCGCAGAGGCCGCAGATATTGCACGAATAGATGGTCTCGAGGTTTTCCTCGATCCCCGCTTTGACCCGCCGGGCGAGATCACGGGGCGAGCTGCAATTCGCGGTGAGATACTCACAGTCTCTGACGCACCGATCGCAGCTGCAATCGAGACACCGCTCGCCCTCTCCCCGGATCTCGTTGTCAGTCATGGGATCGGAAGCGGGTTCGAGCAGAACCGGCGTCCGTTCACGGCGCCGGCGTTCGGATTCATCGATACTCAGTTTCCATAGGAGTTCGGGTGGCCGGCTGGATCTCGTGCTGTTCGGCAACGCCTCGCCATCGATGAATCGACGCACCGACTCCGCTGCCCTTCGGCCGAGGGCCATGGCATCGATCACCGATGTCGGCCCACTGACGGCGTCGCCCGCGGCAAAAAGCCCTTCGAGCCCGGTCTCGCAGGTCACGGCGTCGGCATAGATCGTGTCACGTACCGTCGCCCGGATCCCATCTACCCCGGCGCGCAGGAGACCCTGGCCGCCGGCAAAGCCCGGCATCAGCAGGACAACGTCGTGGTTTGCTTGAAGTTCTGCGAGGCTGAGATCCGAACCGAGTTCGACGCCGGTGTGAACCTCGATCCCGAGGGCGTCGATGATGGTCAGATCCCGATCGCGAGCGGCCGCCGGAAGCCTCCAACCGGGGATCCGATAGGTCAGGCACCCGCCAATCCGCTCCTCCCGTTCGATCAGGGTCACCTCGAAGCCCGCGCGTCTGAGATCGTGAGCCGCAATCAACCCTGATGGTCCGGCGCCGACGACCGCCGCTCGTTCGGAGCGAGCCGGTGCGGTCGTCAGAATATGTTCGGGTTCTCCCTCTTCCGCCTCCACGAGAAAACGCTTGATGTCACGGATCCGGATGGCGCGATCGAGTTCGAGTCGTTTGCAGTGGAGTTCGCAGGGATGAGTGCAGACATATCCTAAAATGCCCGGGAAAGGGAGCCGCTCGCGGACGGTCTGCAGCGCTTCTCGGAATCTTCCCGCCCGGGCCAGTTGGACATAGAGATGTGCATCCACCCTCAGCGGGCATCGCGCCTCGCAGTTGGCCGGACCCTCACCACGACAGCGTTCGAGAATCCCGTCCGCGATCTCCTCGACACGAAGGTGCATGGCGGCCGCCGAACGGGGTTCGGACAGTCCGTCAACCGGTCCGGCTCCGTCGGCTCTGTCACCGGCGCGTAACATGTTCTGCACCATTCGCGTTACTCACCCGAGGCGCAAGAGTTCGGCCTTGCTTCAGATCCGACGACGGATCATCTCTGGAAGATGGACGATCGAGATTCCGCTGCGACTGAAACACTCGTGCCGAACGATAGTCGCGACCGCGTCAACGACCGTTTTGCCGTCGGCGAGTCATCCATCAGATGCCAAAGACCGACTGTGTATGACCGAGGAGAATCCATACCGTCACACCCCGCCTCTGCAGGGTTCAAGAAGCAAGTTGTGTGCCGAGAAAACCGGTCCGAATGGAGCCTACGGCTCCTCACCCTTGGCCAACCGCGAGATCATATCGGCAAACCACTCGTCCCTGGGCATCTGAACCATCCAGCCGTTGATGAAGTACGTCGGCGTGGCGTTGACTCCAACCTGATGACCAAGGGCGAGCTGAGAGTGGACCGCGTCGAGCGAAGCGCCCTTCAGATAGCATGCACCGTACGCCGTCTCATCAAGACCGTTGCCGACGACGAAGTCCTTCGATGTCGGGGTCACGAGACCGACCTCCATCTCGCGCTGGAGATCATAAAAGAGCTCCTTGAAGGCGATCAACTGATCCTCCTGCTGCTCGCCGATGCACCACGTGGCCGATGAGGCCCGAAAGGCCCATGGATGGATCGCGGTCAGTGGGAAGCTGACCATCCCGTGTCGGATGGCGGCGCCGCTCGTCTCCATCGCCTTTTTGACCATCGGCCACTTGACCTTGCAGGCCGGGCACTCGAGATCAGAGAACTCGACGATCTCGACTCTTGTTTCACCGGATCCACCGAGGTCCCAGAGGACGAATTCGCTGTCGTTGAAGAGCGCTCGGCGAATGGCCACGGGATCACCGTCCAGCGGCATCCCCGCGCCCATGATCAGAAGTCGTCCATCGGAGGTGACCGCAACCGGTTTGGAGAACTTGCCATATCCGGTGTTGACGATGAGCTGGAAGGGAATGATCGCACCAGGGCTGGCCCCTTCGGGCAGATCCCAACTCACCTGAACTCTCATGTTCATGTTCCGCTGCAAAACCTCGGGCAGAAAACCCTCGAGAAAAGGCCGCAGCGAACGCGGCGAAGTGCCGCTCGCCTCGAAGGGCAACTCACCGACACTCCCGAGATAGGCCATCCCTGTGGCCTCGTCGATCACCACCGAGGGCTCCCCGGTGAGAACCTGGTTGTCGCAGGTCCGTTTCACCCGAGCCACGCGATACGATCCGGAGGGCGTCGCGGTCTTCTCATCGGCAACGAGCGTAAAGGCCGATCCCGGGTACCACGGGATGGAACGCTCGACAAAACGCAGGACCTCGAGGTCCTGTCTCAACAGAGGGTCGGCGGCCCGCACATCGGCCGCGCCGCCGATGAGAATCAGCGTCACCAGTGCCAGAATCATCTCTTTCTTGACCTTCATTCGGCCTCCCGATATGCCAAACCGACACGGGTCGCGGCCGATTCCGACCGCGACCCGGGATCCGGTGTTTGAATGCTTACTCTTCTTCGATATCCGTACCGGGGATCAGACCGAGCACCTCGCGCACTTTGACCTCGATCTCACCGGCCGTCTCGGCGTTTTCCTTCAGATAAGCCCGCGCCGCCTCCCGGCCCTGGCCGATGCGCGTTTCGCCGTAGGAGTACCACGATCCCGACTTCTGGATCATCCGGTGTTCGACCCCGAGATCGAGGAGCTCACCGGTCCCCGAGATACCTTCGCCATAGAGTATGTCGAATTCGGCGATCTTGAAGGGCGCCGCAACCTTGTTCTTGGCGACTTTGGCCTTTGTCCGGTTGCCGATGACCTGATCGCCCTGTTTGATGGCGGCGATCCGTCGGATGTCGATCCGAACCGATGAGTAGAACTTGAGCGCGCGACCGCCGCTGGTGGTCTCCGGGCTCCCGAACATGACCCCGATCTTCTCTCGGATCTGGTTGATGAAGACCAGGCAAGTGTTGGACTTGGAGACAATTCCAGCAAGCTTTCGGAGGGCCTGGGACATGAGCCTCGCTTGAAGACCCACGACAGCGTCGCCCATGTCTCCCTCGAGTTCCGTCCTGGGCACCAACGCCGCCACCGAATCGATGACGACAATGTCCACGGAGTTCGACCGAATCAGGGTCTCGGCGATCTCGAGGGCCTGCTCACCATAATCAGGCTGCGAGATCAACATTTCGTCGAGGTTGACGCCGAGATTCCCGGCGTATTCGGGGTCCAGCGCATGCTCGGCATCGATGAACGCAGCGAGACCGCCCGCCGCCTGGCTGTTGGCGATCAGGTGCAGCGCGAGGGTGGTCTTTCCCGATGACTCGGGACCGTAGATTTCGACAACCCGGCCCTTCGGCACCCCGCCGACACCGAGAGCGGCGTCGAGGGCGATGGAGCCGGTGGGAATCACATTGACCAGGATTCGCGGTTTCTCTCCCAACCGCATGACCGCGCCCTTACCGAACTGGCGCTCGATCTGGCCGATGGCCGTTTCCAACGCCTTGAGCTTATCTTCTTTGTTCGTACTCATGAGGATCTCCTTCTGCAGATTGCAGCGTGGTGGGACCGCTTTATCGTAGGGCCGGGACCGCGGCGCGTCAAGGATGGTCGGCCAACGATTTACCGAGTCTTTGCTGGAGGTCGTGCTCGAGGACCAGATGCGAAATCTCGACCTGGCGCGAGGCCTCCTCGAAGCTCGCCGCACAGTCTCGGCTCCCGACCTCATTCATGGTCGCGAGATCGATGCACTGACCGTCACCGAGTTCGGGGCCTCGGCGCAGATACAGATGGGTCGCATCGCGCCAACACCGATACTCCCCCACCACCGGTCCCGGTCCCGGCGCACCGAGGAGATTCCTGCCGACGAACGGGTACGGTGCGGCATCCACACCGAGGAGACCAAGCACGGTGGGCGCCGCATCGGCGTGCCCGGCGGGGAGCGTCAGCGCCTGGGCCGGTGCGGCCACCCCCGGAACATGGATGATCAGCGGCACCTGTTGACTCAGATACCAACCGGCTGGGTCGGGGGTCACACCCATGACCGCCGCGATCTCTCCCCCCCACTCAAACCCTGCATCGTGATCGCCCCACAGAACGATCATGGTTTTCTCGGCCAGACCCCCGTGTTCGAGATCGGAGAGAAAATCGGCCAACGCCAGGTCGAAGTGGTGCATGGTGTGGAGGTAGTTGCCAAATGGCGTGCCCTCCCAGTCACCGACGTCGAGTTGTTTGAGATGCTCCGGGAAACCGTCAAACGGGTGATGGAGCGATAGCGTCAGAAGATAGACGCACCAGGGTTGGGGCAGATCGACCAACCGATCGACCACCTGCGAGAGGAAGTCCCGGTCGTTGAGCCCCCAGCCGATGGCCTCGCCGGGGTCGAAATCACCGACAAACAGGCTTCGATCATAGCCATAGGCGGGGTGGGTCGACCGGCGATTCCAGAAAGCGCCCTCGAAGGGCACGGCCGAGAGGGTCGTGTAGCCACGCTCGGCCAGCACCTTGGCCAGACCGGTGTAATGGTTGTCGGCATACATGAAGGCGGCCGCACCTCGATCCGGAGGGAGCAACGAAACCTGGGTGGTGAGCTCCGAATCCGAGGATCGGCCCTCCTCCGTCTGATCGGTGACATTGGCAAAGGTAAAGCTCTCCGTGGCGAGCGAATTGAGGACCGGAGTCACTTCGCGGCCACCGACATGAAGACCGACGACAAAGGCCTGGAGTGACTCGACTTGGATCATCACCAGGTTGTGATCGCGCGCCGCCCCGAAATGCGGCCCCACTCCAGCACGCTGGCCCCGGCGATCAGCAAAGAACGCGACCACATCGGCGAGATCGGCGTCTCCGAGTCGGGGTCGTATGAGATCGCGTTTCAGCGCTCTCCCGGCATCGACGCAATGAAGATTGAGGACACCGATCTGACGCGCCAGTTGGGTCGACTGAAAGACCTGCCTCAGGGAGGTCGACCGGTCGAACCTCGAGATCCCAACGGCGAAGAGAACAACACCCAGAACCGCCCCCACAGTGAGTATCGGACGGCGCGACCACGCCCGGCGACGCGATGTCGCAAACGCCGGCACCATCACCAGGGCCGCAAGAAGATCGGACCAAAACCAGATGTCGGTGCTCTTAAACAGGCTCATCACACTGGACCCCACCTGGCCGACCTGACCTGCGGAGCGCAGGGCGGCAATGGATCCGAGATCACCAAAGAACCTCAGGTGAATGAGGTCCGCAAAGAGAATGAAGGTCGCAACCGCGGCCGTGACCCAAGCCAGAGGGAACCGGACGCGTCGAGGAAGGGCAACCAAAAACAGACCTATAACAATCGCTGACGACGCCGCAAGACAGAAGCCGGCGACCGACAGACCCTCGCCCGACTCACCCAGCACCCACGTCTGCTTGATGATGATCGAGAGCACACACCAGATAATGGGGAGCAACTCCCACCGACCGTCCGCCGTGGCACGCCGACCACAGACCACAACCCAGACCGCCGCCGCCAACACCAGGATGGACCATAGACCGGGATGAGCGATCACAGCCGGGACCACCACCATGGTCACCAAGGGTTCAGGCGTCGCGTCACGTTCGGAGAACCAGCACACCCCCTCCTCGACCATGTCCCACTGCAGTTCGAGACGGCCTGGATACGCCGGCGCCTCCACCAGCGTCTTGAACACAATAGTCTCACCGGGCTCGACCAGAGTCCTCACCGGGGTTCGCCGCCCCTCCCATTCGACGATTCCACCACCGGTTCCAAACCAGTGCGGGGCCAGCGAGATGAATCCGCCGGCCGGCCAGGGACGGGTCCCATCGTTGCGGATCTCCACGGTCGCCGTGCGCCGACCCCCGGCCAGGAGAACCCTTGGCGTCGTGGCGCGAACGACGGAGAACGCATGGGTCGCGATCACCGTGACCGGCCAGGCGGCCACCGGTGTCGGGTCGACTTCCGAAACCCAGAGTTCGCCCTCCTGAACCACATCCCACTGCAGACGGTAGTCTCCGGATCGGCGGGGGGCCTCGAGCGTTACCTCGACGATTCGGCTCTCGCCCGGTCTTATGGGCTCGATCAGTGGTGTCCGAACCCCATCCCACTCCACAATTCGGCCGTCTGCATCGAACCAGTGATAGGCAAGCGCGAAACCGCTTTCGTCCGACCAGGTCCGGGAACCCTGGTTGCGGATCTCGAGGGGTAGGACGATTGTGGCGGCCGTGTCGAGGGAAACAGCCACCGCCCGTCCGTCGATCTCGAGATCATGGCCGGCCTGAATACCGTTGAGGTCGGCGTGCGCCGCCCACCCCGCCAACGCAATCAACAGGGCGAGAGCCCCGATCCGCTTGCTGGCCATGGACGACACAGGCATCGACCGCGCCGACGGCGGGGGAGTCCTACCGACCGGCGACGGGGAAGCGCTGGTTGTAGATTGCGATGATCTTGTCGGTGAGGTCCGCCGAGTCGGCGAGATAGATCACCGGCTGCGTCCCGAGGATGAAGACGACGTCATACTCGTTGGCCTTCGCGTACTCCGATCCGATGGTGCCGATCTTGTTCGCGATCTCTGCGAGGACCTCGTTCTTCTTCGCCTCGAGTTCGCGCTCGTACTCGCGCCGCGTATCCTCGAACTCGCGCATGACATCGATCTGGTTCTTCTCGATCTCGGCGATGGCCTCGGCAGAGGCCTTCCCATCCTGAGCTTCCAGCTGGTCCCGAAGCGCGAGAACCTGATCCCTGAGCCGGTCGAGCTTCGCCTGGTATGGCGTTTGCCAGGCTTGGAGTTCGGCAAGTTTGGCTTTGCCTTCTTCAACCTGGGCCACCGCCCGTTCGGCATCGACAAACCCGATCTTGCCGGCAAATGACGGGAATGCGGCGAGGAGAAGGACCAGGATGATGGGGACAGTCAAACGACGCATGGATCACCTCCGAAGGACGGCGGATTGTATCACGTGAGCGAAGGCTTGGGGCTTGGGGCTTGGGGCTTGAG
>Ga0164313_10001718_pt1 | contig 19505 bp, 12 predicted proteins | sample GuaBasSedimGuay4_FD_113735 | JGI IMG/M metagenome (GOLD analysis project Ga0164313, IMG submission 113735) | Subseafloor sediment microbial communities from Guaymas Basin, Gulf of California, Mexico - Guay4, Core 4569-4, 0-3 cm | ecosystem: Environmental > Aquatic > Marine > Hydrothermal vents... | reverse complement strand
TCTGTTAATAAAAGCATATTGCTCTGCCGGCACACCTGAGTACCAGGCAATAAAGAACTCGGTAATATAGGCGATACCTACAATTGAGCCAGTAACGATGATGATTATATTCATCATTTCTATATGCTGAATAGTAATGTAGTCTTCTAAATGGAAAACCCTACGGGTAATTAGCAATAGAGTAAGTACCATAGCGAAGCCTGAGAAAATAGCTCCGGCAACGAAGTATGGAGGGAATATGGTAGTATGCCAACCAGGAATTACCGAGGTAGCAAAGTCCATAGATACAATAGTATGTACTGAAAGTACCAGTGGTGTGGCTAAACCAGCTAATATTAATGATACAGCTTCGTAACGCAACCAGTCTTTGGCTCCACCAGTCCAACCAAGGCTAAGGCCACCATAGATAGCTCTGGAAACTTTGTTCTTAGCTCTATCGCGTATGGTAGCAAAGTCAGGAACAAGGCCTACATACCAGAATACTAATGAAACAGAGAAGTATGTTGATATGGCAAATACATCCCATAATAACGGTGAGTTAAAGTTTACCCATAGAGAACCAAATGTGTTTGGTAAAGGCAGTGCCCAGTAGAAACCAAGCCATAACCTACCCATATGAAACGCCGGGAACATAAGTGCACAAATTACGGCAAAGATGGTCATCGCTTCCGCCGCTCGGTTAATACTCATTCTCCATTTCTGACGGAACAATAAGAGTACAGCTGAGATCAATGTACCGGCGTGACCGATACCAACCCACCACACAAAGTTGGTTATATCCCAGGCCCAACCTACGGTTTTATTAAGGCCCCAAACCCCTACTCCTTCCCAGAGTAATACTCCTAACGAGACAGCGCCGATAGAAAGTACACCAACAGCAATTGTAAAAGCCACTATCCATGACTTGGTGGGCTTCCCTTCAACCTGACGACAAATGTCATCAGATACATCAGCCATTGTTTTGCCTCCGGTTATAAGCGGTTCACGAATTTGTGAAGTGACGATCATATTATTTATAAATTAAGCGTTATTTTCTTCTTTATTTTTAATCTTAGTCAGATACAGAATATTTGGTTTAGTACCAACTTCTTCCAATACAGTATAAGCTCTCTCTTCTCCAATCTTCTTATCTATACCGTAATCACCTTCCAGATCTTTAATTTTTAATATTTTAGATAAATTACTTTCAGGATCATTCATGTCACCAAAAATAATTGCGTCTGCAGGACAAGCCGAAGCACATGCCATGGTGATATCATCATCAGTAGTTCTTCTGCCTTCCTTCTTAGCCTGTAGTTTACCTAATTGAATTCTCTGAACACACATTGTGCATTTCTCCATTACACCTCGTGAACGAACTGTAACATCAGGATTCAGTACCATTTTACCTAAGTCGTTATTCATCGACAAGTTCTTATCGAACTGGGTATTATCATGGTATTTAAACCAATTAAACCTTCTTACTTTATAAGCGCAGTTATTAGCACAATATCTTGTACCAATACAGCGGTTATAGGCCATCATGTTAAGTCCTTCTGTAGAATGTGTTGTTGCAGCCACTGGACAAACAGTCTCACAACCGGCATTATTACAATGCTGGCACATCATTGGCTGAAATATAACTTCCGGATTCTCGGCTGCTACTTCAAGCGCTTTTAAACCATCAATTATACCCTCTGCGCTGGCAATACCAGCTTCATCGCTACTATAATATCTATCGATACGCATCCAGTGCATATCTCTGCGGTTGATAACCTCCTGGCGACCAACTACTGGTATGTTATTTTCAGAAACACAGGCAACATGGCAAGCAGAACACCCTGTACAGGTTGTCATATCTATTGCCATTCCCCAATGGTGATCTTTGTATTTATGTCCTTTCCATAAGGATAGCTCACCCGGTGCAACCTTACCATCAGGGCTTTGCCAGGTAGAAACTTGTGGTCTTACCCTCCCTGCGAATGAATCTTTTTTATATTTTGCAAGTATAGACTCCTGAACAACATTCCCACGTTCCATGTAAGTCTGGTGGGTTTGCGTCTTGGCTACCTGATACATTTCTGAAGTCACTTCAAGTGTAACTCCTGATAAAATATTATTAGAAAGCGTACCATTCAAGCTCGATATTAAGCTTGTAGCATCTACTCCCAGCTCATTTGCAACACGGCCACCGGCAGTTCTACCATACCCTAAGGCCAGGCCAACAGTTCCTTTAGCCTGTCCGGGCTGAATGATAACAGGAAGATTATGCGTAGTGCCGTTTACAGCAAGGTTAACCCTGTTTGATTTTCCTTCACTTTCGGTAATGCCCCATTCTTTGGCATCCGAGATAGCAACGGTAAGATAATTATCCCAGGTAGCTTTTGTAATTGGGTCTGGTGTTTCATGCAGCCAAGGATTGTTTCCATGGGTACCATCACCTATCGCTACCTTATAATAAAGAGCAAGCTCCACACCTGATCCTTTATAATTAGCTGCAATGGATGAAGCCGCAGCATCCGCATTAATATTGGCGGTTAGCTCAGGATCTTCTACTTTGGCTCCGTAAATACCATCTTGTAAAAGTTTATCCCAGAAAGTCTGATATGTGAGACCTGTTTTACCATCACCAAAGTTTTGTTGCCAGTTACTTTTTAGATAATCGAAATAATCTGTGTCATTTCCAGACCATCCTAAAACACTTGCCTCTTGCTGACGAGTGTCGAACAATTTTGTAATTGTAGGTTGTACCAGGTTGTAAGCACCATTTTTAGGTTCTGTGTCTCCCCAAGACTCTAAAAAGTGATGTGTTGGAGCAATATAACTTACATTCCCCGCTGTTTCATCTTTTCTATCTGCTGTAGATAGAGTGAAGTCAACTTTTGCCAGAGCAGAAGCCAACTTAGCACCTTGTGGGTGATTATAAACCGGGTTGCAATTAAGCATTACTACAGCTCCAACATTTCCTGCCCCAGCATCATTGATAAACTGTCCGAAGGCAGCTTCATCACCTTGCCTTAGCTTAGAGAAGCGAGTAAAGTTGATTGTCTTGCCATAGTTTTCCAACATATTGTTGATACCGGCAATTAGAGTTTGTACTGCAGGGTCATTAGATCCTGATACTACTAAAGCTCTTCCTTTGGCATTCATCAGGTCCTTTGCAGCATTTTTAATATGCTGAATGTCCTTCCCTCCTGAAACCGTAGCATTACCGGTAGCTGTGGCGATGGCACTATATAATGCAACTACAGCCGCTCCTTGCTCAGATGGCTTAATAGTTGTTCTATAGTCGGCATTAGCACCGGTTAGAGACAAATTAGACTCAAACTGGTAATGACGTGACATTTGTTTCTTCTTAGGATCGAGCTTACGCTTTTTGCTATAGCGCTTGGTAAACTCAATAGGATCAATCCAGGTACCCAGGAAGTCAGCGTCAAAACTTACAACCACATCTGCCTTATCAAACATATAAGTAGGCACGGCTTTTATGCCAAATACCTCTTCGTTAGACTTAAGGATGCCATATGCTGATTGAGAATCATATTGAACCAATTCAGCTGTTGGATATTTAGCTTTAAATTCTTCAATTGCCTTTAAAAATGTCGGGCTTATGATAGTCGTACTTACCAAAATAATTTTTTTGCCGGCTTCAGCTGCAGCAGTAAATCCTGCAGTAGCAGCTTTGTCTATATCATCCCAGGAAATATTTTCATCCCCCTTTTTAGGGTTCCTAACTCTTTCCTTATCATATAATGAGAGAATAGAAGCATCTACGAGAGCACTGGTGCCTCCTTGAGAAATATGACAAAGCTTGTTGCCTTCTACTTTTATTGGTCGGCCTTCACGGGTTTTCACAACCACGCTAGCAAATTGGCCACCATTCCAATATGATGAGGCATAATAGTTTGGCACACCCGGATCAATATCTTCAGGCTTATTTACATAAGGAATGGCATTTCTAATCGGTGCTTCACAAGAAGCCAAAGTGGCCGCTGCCACACCAAAACCCATTAACTTAAGGAAATCACGCCTACTGCTCGACTCACCCTTTTTTTCTTCGCCACTTATAGGTAAATACTCAGGAAACTCCTTCTCGGCATACTTAACATATTCGGGGTCATTGCTTAGTTGCTCTAGACCTTTCCAATATATTTTTTTGGTTTCTTTCATTTTATTATATAACTCAAAGAATCGTCAATATTAATAGTGGCATTTGGCACATTCAAGACCGCCATTGTCTTCTACAGTAAATGGTTTATTTGACTCCTGCTTATGCAGTTCAACCAATTTATCATAGTAGCCATTGCCCTTGGTATTTAATTCAGTGTCACGGTGACAGTTAACACACCAGCCCATGGTAAGGTTAGCATATTGTCTTACAACCTCCATCTCCTCAATCGGACCATGACACGTCTGGCATTCAAGCTTGCCAACAGCGACATGTTGCTCGTGACTAAAATAAGCTAAGTCAGGAAGGTTGTGAACACGTACCCACTCTATCGGCTCATTGTTTTCTACGGCCGCAAAAATTTTGTCTATTTCTTTAGTACCTGTTGTTGTGCCCTCAGTAATTGAACTATGACAGTTTAAACAAATATTAGGTGAAGGAATGTTGGCGTTTTTTGATTTGGTTACGCCGGTATGACAGTAATTACAGTCTATTTGATAATCTCCGGCGTGAACCTTATGTGAGTAAGCGATAGGCTGCTTGGGAGCATAACCTTGCTGTACACCTATACTATATAAAGCGTCAAGCCCTTCCTTGGCTAACACGGCAGTGAATACTGCTGCTACAATTCCTATGAAAGCTTTATTGCGAATCATCTCCATAGGGTTGCGCTGCTTCACATACTCTTTATCTTCTTCCGAGATATCATCACGTAATCTTATGTATTTGCTCAATTTCGAAACAATCATACTTAGAACTACAATCAGGGCAATTAGAAGTACAACTGCTCCTGCCATGATAGCATTCAGATATGATGTTGGCAGTCCTTCAGGTTCTGGTGTTGCACCAGCTGCCGGCGTTGCCGCTACTTCAGGGGCAGGTGCATTATCAGTTTGATCTTTTACATAAGCCATAATCGACAAGATCTCTTCATCAGAGAAAGTGTCAAAAGCAGTCATCGGAATCTCATTATACTCATTAAAAATGGCTACCGCCTGCTCATCGCCACTGGCTATAACCTTAGCGGAGTTTTTAACAAAAGCATAAATCCAGGGAAGTTCCCGTCGCTCATAAACACCTTTAAGGGCGGGGCCGATAAGCCTGGTTTCCACGGTGTGGCAAACCTTACATTCATTAAATAGTTTCTCTCCGGCGGCAATCGTCTCCGCATCTGTAGGTACAGCACTAGACTGACCGAACGCGTTATTTGAGATTAGAGATACAAGTGGAGATACTAAGACAACAAATAAAAATAATATTCGTTTTAGGGATTGCGTAGGCAACATAGCTTAGGTTCAAGTAATTAAATTATCGCTACTTTTTAGAGCGATACAAATCTACAATTTCAGAATTCTCTTTTCAAAGAGAATGAAACATCTATTTAAATTTATTTTTATGTGACTAACATCACGATAGGTAAATTATCTATCTGTTAATCAGGTAGTTCAATTTATAAACTGCTTTATTTAGAATAATTATAAATAATGATTTTTATAAAAAATGCTTCAAATCTGTGACATAAGTCATTGCATTGCTCTTTTAAAAATCCGAAAGGGCATAGACAATGTTTCAACTTTTAAATTATCTTAACCCGAGCAATAATTAAGACTGCAAAATACATCAACCTTAATAATTCTTATCATTAATTGCCTCCGAAATTTGATGATAAGTTAATTATTTTGATGCCATTCCATTATTTCTTATCTTCAACTAGTTAATTTTGTATTCTACTCGGTTGGCTGCTATATTTTTAATAGTAGTAAGATGGTATTGTCAAAACCTATCTATTCACCTCAACCGGTTTATGATAAATTTACGGGTCAGGAAGATTATGCGCTGTCAATAATTGTATTGTCCGCCTTAGTCTATGTGTTCAGTGTTTTGACGGTCAGCTTGCTATATCCTGTCAACTCTCAACCATATGAACAATGAACATTTTTGACAAATGCCATGACTATGTTTATGCTGATCAATTAAAAAAACAAGGTATCTACCCATACTTTAAAGCTATTCAGGATAGTGAAGGGCCGGAAGTAACTATTGAGGGCCGGAAAATTATTATGGCCGGATCGAATAATTATCTTGGACTAACTACGCATCCACGAGTAATAGAAGCGGTGGCCAAAGCAACAGAACAGTATGGTAGTTCTTGCTCCGGATCTCGCTTTCTTACCGGCACCACGGAACTGCATGAAGAAATGGAAGAGAAGGTTGCTCGTTTTATGGGCAAAGAGTCGGCGCTATTATTTACTACCGGATATCTCACAGCTCAGGGAGTTATCGCGCCGCTTGTGGGTCGCGGTGAATATCTTTTTTCTGATAAGGACAACCATGCCAGCATTGTGGTAGGTAATACTATGTCAGCAGCACTAAATAGTAAGGTGATTCGCTACCAGCATAATAATATGGATGATTTAGAAAACAGGCTTAGCCGAGTTGAATATGACAAACCTAAATTAATAGTTACCGATGGGGTGTTCAGCACTTTTGGCACCATGGCCAATATGGGCGAAATTACTCGATTGGCTAGAAAATATAATGCTAATGTTGTGATGGATGATGCGCACGGCTTTGGCTTAATGGGACCGGGAGGTAAAGGCACAGCGCATCATTTCGGGGTAGAAAAAGAGGTTGATTTGACCATCTGCACTTTCAGTAAATCACTGGCCTCAACCGGTGGATTTGTAGTTGGTGAAGAGCGGGTAATTAATTATCTGAAACACAATTCTCCGGCTTTAATGTTTAGTGCCTCTCCGACTCCGGCTGCTGTTGCTGCAGCAATGACGGCGCTTGAGATAATAGAAGAAAGCCCTGATCTACCGTTGAAAGTACTTCGAAACGCAAACAAGGTAAGAATTGGCTTAAAGGATATGGGCTTTAACCTGGTAGAGGCAGAAGCAGCAATTATTGCGGTGATGATCGGTGAAAATGAGAAGACCTTCAGATTTTGGCAGGCTCTTTACGAAGAAGGAGTATTTGTTAATGCCTTTATTTCTCCGGCGGTACGTGATGGCCAGCAAATGCTACGGCTAAGTTTTATGGCGTCGCATCAGGATGCTCACCTTGAGTTTATTTTGCATACATTTAAGAAGATAGGCACCAAGCTGGGTATTATTCCTAGTGAGCCAATAAAGATGCCTGTATTAGAGAATGAAGATAGAGAGTTGGTGGCATAAGTTATAGATTCATCCTCATTACACCATGATAAGCCTAAAGGCAGCAGGCGTGGACGAGTTGAGGTTGGTGGCTTAGGATTAATTTCCTCAGCGTCTCCCACGAAAGATGCTGCAGGGAAGTAAAGTAATCTACAAATAAATGCCATTTTGAGTTCCTCAAAGTACAGACAGTTAGTGCATTTCTTGGGAAGCTTTATATGTCCTGCTGGTAGAACTGATCATGATGCAGACCATTGCTTATAGCTGTCTAAATATGTATATTGCAAGTAGAAAGATTCAACTGAAAATAACAGGACAAAGTTCCTGTTATACCATTATTGGCCCAATTAATTATAAATGAAGAGCGTAATCCTCCCATATTATAATATTTGGTTTAAAACCTCTGCTACGATACAGAAGTATCTGTCAGGAGACTATAAGTTTCAATTTATAGCTCCAATTCTAATCCTTAGCCTTAGCCTATTATGTAGTTATAAACAAACCATAAATTTCAATCCATGAAAACTGCATTATTTTTATTGTCATTCCTCTTCGTCCTTGTTGCAAGCGTATATTCACAGGATTTTATCAATGGAAGTTTTGAGACCGGTGACTATACCGGATGGTCATTGAAGAGAACAGAGACAAATCCCAATAGCGGTGCTTTTGGCATTGCTGATAACAAAACGATCATAGTACCTGGTGATTCGATATTTGATTACGTTGATTCTACAAAAGTGCGAATTTCGTGTGGTTTCAGTGCTCAGGCTTTAATCCGGGCGACGGACAGCCTTCTCCTGGGTATTTGCTATCAATCAGGACCTGGCAATCACAGGATGTACCAGGATATTTCCATTGCCAGCGACGCGGATCAGCTACAATTTGATTTGTCTTATTCCTCTTACAGCACCTTTACTAGCTCGTTGCAATTTATTGCTGTTCATGTAAGAGACATCGAAACAGATGCCATTACTGAAACCTTATACAAAACAGTAAATGGTACAGATCCAATGCAAATAGCCATGAACCAATTTTGCATGGACATATCTGCATACAGCGGCGAAACGATTCGTATAGATTTTGAATTTCAGATTCAGAGTAATTGTATGGACTTGGCCTTTGATAATTTCCGGATCACGAAATCCGGGACTATTCCTGATCAACCGGTGCTGGCTGCATCACAGACCGTGTCTTGCTCCCCAGGAGATGAAATTACGCTTTTTGTAGAATCAGGTGAATTGAATGCTTCCGGAGTATGGATTTGGTATCAGGATACCTGTGGTTTGGATAGTATAGGTATTGGCTCCATCATTACGATAGCTCCCTTAGAGAATACAAGCTATTTTGCCCGCGCCGGAGGAGGATGTAACACTGCATATGGAGCGTGTACAGAGATTATAATTTATATGGATACCATAGCCCCCGTTCCGGACCGTGCGACTTTACCCGATATCCATGAGTTTTGTAAGGCCTATGAAATTGCCCCGCCATCTGCTACAGATAATTGTTTAGGGGAGATCATGGCCACCACAACAGATACTACATCCTTTGGCGTACCAGGTAATTATAGCATACTATGGACCTTCGAAGACAGGAATGGAAATACTGCCGAGCAATCTCAAAATGTTCTCATAGGATTTGATACGACAATAACACAGGTTGGTAACAGGCTGATAGCAAATCAAGCCGGGGTTACCTATCAATGGTTGGATTGTAATAATGGAAACGCACCTATCGTCGGCGCCACAGAACAATTCTTCAGATTAGAAGAGTCAGGCAGCTATGCCGTGGAAATTTTGGCGGGTGCTTGCATACGTACTTCAGAATGTATGTCTGCTGATATTACCGGTATCGAAGATTTAGAAGAGACATTCGAGACCATACTATACCCTAATCCCACGAACAATACGGTTAAAATAATTAAGAACAATATGACCAATATGATGATTTATAATTATATGGGGAAGAGTGTTTTTGATAAAATAAATATCGTATCTAAAAATGATGAATTTATGGAATTAGACTGTTCAGCACTAACATCGGGTACATACGTAATAATAGTTCAAGATTCGCACCAGATTAGTAAACATAAACTGATAGTTTCACACTAAATAATAAATAGTTATATAATAAATGATAGTGGTAACCTCAAAGTCGGCCAGGGATGTTCAGGATGACTGAAATAGTAGTTTGTGTTGCCAGTCTGAATTACTAGTCCCCCTATTTGAAACTTCTATAGCGCCGTCAGCTGCTCTTCCAAAGCCTTTACTTTAGCTTCGGCATCGGCCATTTTCTTCCGCTCGTTAGCGATAACCTGTTCCGGGGCGTTATTTACAAAGCGCTCGTTACTTAGCTTCTTAGAAACTGAATTCAGAAACCCTTTGGTATAATCGAGTTCCTTTTGTAAGGTCTCTTTCTCTTTAGCAACATCAATTTCACCCTCCAGTGGAACGAAAAATTCATCTCCTTTAATAACAAAGCCACTGGCGTTATCAGGCTTACTTTCAACAAAGCTAATATCAGTCAAATTAGACATTTTGCTGATTATAGCTGAAAAGTTATCAAACTTATCTGCCGTTTTTGTACGAACCTGCAGTTCTAGTTTTACTTTAGGTGACAATTGCTTGGCATTCCGTAGGTTTCTAATCTGCGTTATGATTTCGAAGGCCAGCTCACCATCTTTTAACAAGGCCTGATCTACATCCTTAATTTGCGGCCATGCTGAAACAATTAGGTAATCCTCTTTGGCTCTATCTTTAAAGGAATGCCATATTTCTTCTGATATAAATGGCATAAATGGATGTAGTAGCTTAACAACATCTTCAAAAAAGTTTCTGGTTAGATCATAGGTCTCCTTATCAATAGGCTGACCAAATACGGGTTTTACCATTTCGAGATAGAGAGAACAGAAATCGTCCCATACCAACTTGTAAGTGGTCATCAGGGCATCAGAGATCCTGAATTTTGAAAAATGATCCTCAATCTCTGTCAGCGCAGCATTATATTTCGACGCAAACCACTTAACAGCCACAGCATTTGGTGATGCTATCTTAGCATCAACCTCCCAACCATTCACCAGCCTAAAGGCATTCCATACCTTATTAGAGAAATTCCACCCTTGCTCACACAGCTTCACATCAAATAATAAGTCATTCCCCGCAGGTGAACTAAATAACATACCGGTGCGCACACCATCAGCGCCGTACTTTTTCATCAGCTCAATGGGATCCGGTGAGTTGCCCAGCGATTTAGACATTTTGCGGCCTTGCTTATCTCTTACAATACCGGTGAGATAAACATTTTTAAAAGGCTTTTCACCACGATATTCATAACCATACATAATCATACGTGCTACCCAGAAGAATAATATCTCAGGTGCAGTCACTAGATCGTTGGTAGGATAATAATAATTTATATCGGCACCATCAGGGTCTTTGAAGCCATCAAATACTGAAATAGGCCATAATCCAGATGAAAACCATGTGTCTAATACATCTTCGTCACGTTTCAAATCATTCATGGTTAATGAGCTATCCTGCTTTTGAGCTAGCTTCAGCGCTTCCTCTTCAGTCATTGCTACCACAAACTCGCCATTAGGCAGATACCAGGCAGGTATCTGTTGGCCCCACCAAAGCTGGCGCGAGATGCACCAGTCGCGAACATTCTCCATCCAATGACGGTACATGTTCTTAAACTTAGGCGGTACCAGCTGAACATCATCGTTGATAACACTCTCGTAGGCCGGCTTGGTAAGATCCTGCATTTTCACAAACCACTGAGTGGAAAGTTTTGGCTCTATTACGGCATCAGTTCGCTCTGAAAAACCAACGTTATTGGTGTACTCTTCTACTTTAACAAGCTGGCCTGCCTCTTTAAGATCAGCAACAATCTCTCTGCGAACAACAAAGCGGTCTTTGCCAACATATAGCTCTCCCTTCTCACTTACCGTACCATCATCGTTAAAAATATCTATAGATTCAAGCTTGTGTTTCAGGCCTAATTCATAGTCATTAAGATCATGCGCCGGGGTAACCTTCAAGCAGCCGGTACCAAAATCCATGGCCACATAATCATCAAGAATAATGGGCACCTTACGATTTACAAGAGGCACAATGGCTGTTTTACCATGTAAATAGGTATAGCGCTCATCATTTGGATTAATACAAATTGCTGTATCGCCCAGGATAGTCTCCGGTCTGGTGGTAGCAATAGTTACTGTGGCATCTTCACCTTCAATTTGGTATGCCACATGGTATAGCTTCGAGTTCACCTCTTTGTGAATTACCTCATCATCGGCCAGAGCTGTTTTACCTTGAGGGTCCCAGTTAACCATACGGGCACCTCGGTATATATAGCCTTTATTATAAAAATCGACGAATACCTCTGTTACGGCATCCGACATGTCGGGTTCCATGGTGAAGCGGGTACGATCCCAGTCACATGAAGCGCCAAGTTTTTTAAGTTGTTCTAAAATAATGCCGCCATATTTATCTTTCCACTCCCAGGCATATTCTAAAAATTCTTCTCTGCTAATATCATGTTTGTCAATACCTCTTTCTTTGAGCATGGCCACCACCTTAGCTTCTGTAGCAATCGATGCATGATCAGTACCCGGCACCCAGCACGCTTCTTTACCTTCCATTCTTGCCTTACGAATAAGCACATCCTGGATGGTATTATTAAGCATATGACCCATATGTAACACACCTGTAACATTAGGTGGCGGGATGACAATGGTATAAGGTTCTTTGTCAGGGTTAGGTTCAGAATGGAAAAAGCCGTGATCAAGCCATCGCTGATACCACTTATCTTCTATTTCAGAAGGGACATATTTAGAGGAAATCGACATTAAGTTTTATTTTACTAATGAGATGGCAAAAGTAAGTTTTTGAAGCTAGAATTATTGAATTGAAAGATAATTTCCTTTTACTAAAAAAAGGAGTTAAAATACGGGTAATAATCTTTCTTGTCTTAATGTGTCGCTCCTAAGGAGCTAATTTATAATATATTTATTGCTACAAAGGTATAGCTCCTCTGGAGCATATAGCATTCATTTGTGCCAAGCATTATCTGCTAAAATAATAGTACTTGTCTAATTAAAATAAACCAACAACCAAATAATGGCTTAATCAAAATATAATATTTATAAACGTATGTAGATGGCTTAAAAGCACAAAGAATGAATATTGGCAACGTAGTTGTCAAACCTTTGTAGTATCTGAAAGTAATATTACTGAGCAGCGTAGCTGTGACACCTAAATATTATCTCCGTTTAAAGATTCTATTGATTAGATTTATATCCTAAATGAAAATGAGTTAATCATGATAGGAATTGTAGGCGGTGTTGGACCTTACGCAGGCCTTGATTTAGCCAAGAATATATTTGATAATACCATTGCAGAAAGTGATCAGGACCACCTGCCGCTAGTAATGCTTTCTATGTCAGAAACCATCCTCGATCGTACTGAATATTTATTGGGAGAAGTTGTAGACAATCCCGGTTTAGCTATTGCCGATGTTTTGCTGAGGATGGAAAAAACCGGCGCTACAGTAGCCGGAATTCCTTGTAATACTGCTCATGCAGAAAAAATCTTCAGTTTAACCAAACAAGTATTGAACGAGCATGATTCTCAACTAAAACTTCTTAATATGGTTGAGGAAACCATCAATACTATAAAAGTTGAATACCCAAATATTAAGAAGGTTGGGGTCATTTCAACAACAGGATCATGTTTATTCGAAATTTACAGTAAGCCTTTGCAGTTAGCCGGCTTTGAGGCAATTATACCTCCCGAGCAGGTACAGGAAGAAATTGTTCATCCTGCCATCTATGATAAGGCCTATGGAATTAAAGCTAATACTAATCCGGTAACTGAGAGAGCTAAAGAAGATTTACTCGATACTATCGGTCTTCTACAACAATGTGGTGCCGAATTAATAATTAAAGGTTGTACCGAAATAGCACTGGCTATTCCTGATCAAATTGTTAATGGCGTACCAACAATCGACCCATCAATTGTGCTTGCCAGAAAATTAATTGAGCATGAAAATCCTTCTAAACTTAAACCTACAATACAATGAAACAAGGAATAGTCCTCTTATTCATCTGCCTTACATTTACTGCCCAGGCACAAAAAGAAAAAAGAGGCCGGGCGCGCGACTTTGGAGTTGAACCTGGCATTCTCACCCCCGGAAAATGGAATGCCATCACAGATGTGAGTGGAGTTATGGTTGGACAGGCAACAGTCATGCAAGGTGATTCGGTACGTACCGGGGTTACAGTGGTGATGCCTCATCAGGGGAATGTCTTTCAGCAAAAAGTTCCGGCAGCAGTTTTCGTAGGTAATGGCTTTGGTAAGGCAGTAGGATTTACACAAATAGAAGAGCTGGGTAATATAGAAACTCCCATTGCCCTGACTAATACGCTCAACTCCTGGCTTGTTGCCAATGCTTTAGTTGATTATACCCTGGCCCAAGCAGAAAACAGCTCTGTCCGTTCTGTTAACCCAGTTGTAGGTGAGACTAATGATGGCTGGTTAAACGATATTAGAGGCAGACATGTGCAGAGTGGCCATGTGTTGACAGCCATAGAGAATGCTAAAACAGGCCCCGTGGCCGAAGGGAGTGTTGGCGCCGGAACAGGCACGCGGGCACTCGGGTTTAAAGGAGGTATTGGCACCTCTTCACGGGTTTTGCCCAAGGAAAAAGGTGGCTATACCGTTGGCGTACTAGTACAAACCAATTTTGGTGGCATTCTTACTATCAATGGAGCTCCGGTAGGTAAGGAGTTGAATAATTTTTACATGGCTGAAGATGTGCCTTATGTTGTTGATGGCTCCTGCATGATAATCATCGCTACGGATGCACCGCTGTCTGCTCGCAACCTCGAACGTTTGGCTAAAAGATCGTTCCTGGCATTTGGGAAGGTTGGCTCCTTCTCCTCTAATGGCAGTGGCGACTACTCAATTGCCTTTAGTACTCATCCCGATCTAAGAATTCCTTATAATACAGTGAAGAAAGAAGTTATAATCCCGCAGTTAAGAAATGACGAAATGTCACCGCTATTTCTGGCAGTAGTTGAAGCTACTGAAGAGGCTATATATAATTCATTGTTTATGGCTACTTCAATGCGAGGACAAAAAGGAAGGTCTATGCCTGCCCTACCGATAAAGCAAACTTTAGAAATTCTCGATAAGTATAATGCCAGAATTAAGGATTAGTGGAGCTTTATTATTGGGGACATTTATACTAATAAGTGAGTAATAAGTCTCCCAAAAATTGGGCATCAAACTCAAATTAAGGCAAGTTCAATGCATAGACCTCGATTGGTCTTAGGCAATAGTTAAAATTTCATATAAACCCCTATTGAATAGGCATTATCGGCATAAATAAGTTTTCCAGCAAGTGGAACAGTTATGCTGGCTGAGAGACCGATTTTACTAAAAACATCATATGCAACCTCACTTGATAAAGCGGTGAATTCAACATTATTAGAAAATATACTTGTCGCATTATCAATCGTTGAACTACCATTTCGAAGAGATTTTACACCATATAACTTAAAAATTGTTGTCAATTTATTAAAAAAGGTTGCCCCTGCCTCTACTCCATATCTAAATTCATCAGAAAAGCCTTTAGTACGGTTATTAAAGCCTATATAGGTGCTATAATAGGTATTGACTTTCCCGATTGGTAGAGAAGTGCTAAAATCTAAACTGAGCATCTGATTAAATTCTCCATCTCCTGTTTGCAGTGAGCCATCAGATCCCCCGCTTGAGTTTCCAAATGGTAGACCCAAAGTAATTGTAGTACTAAGTACAAATCTTTGGTCCTGAATGATTCCATACTTAATGCCAATATTAGTATCACCAATTGAGTTAATTGACTGTCCCGGCAGAATTAAATCGCCAGTAGTACCGGAGTATAAATTATAATGCAAAGCCCTGCTAAAGAATGGAAAGTAGATTATGCCATTTATCCTATTCGTGATTCCGTATTCACCATAGATGCTGGTATTAAAAAGGCCACTAGTTATGTTTGGATCTATTTTTCCTAAATCCGTATAATGGCTATTTGAAAGTACCCACCATTGAGAAATTTTAAAATAACCATGGCGCTGCTTATGTGTCCAGCCTCCACCAGCGAATGCTGAAGTTGAAAACATTACGAGAATTAATAGATATAGAAGCTTTCGATTCATAATAATTCTATAGGAACTGTCCATCGCCTACCTTCACCGCAAATGGTTTACAGAAAAACAAAACATAATCATACTCATTAATATCAGTCACATCCGGTAGTAAAAACTCCTGAGCACCTGTAAATTGCGTTATAGGACTTACCTCTAGAGCTCCATTAGTTGTAGACGGGTTATTTGTTAGATATACAACCAATCCCGGTAAAGCGCTGGTAGCCATAAAGTTTTCTCCCAGCTTTAGTATAAACTGTGAGTCTTGATTAACAATCTGTACGTCTCCCTCTAACAAATAATTACTCGTTGATTTAATAACACCATTACGTTCACTTGGAAGGTCTGGGCCAGACGTGCCGAAATTATTAGTTATGACATAAATTGTATCATAAGCTACCGGATTGCTCAACGATGATAATACAACTTGTGCATTTCCTTCTAAGAGAGATGTAGCCAGACCTTGATCAGTTATATCAAGCAAGCTTGGAGTTAAGGAATTCCAGCTAACCTCAATCGTTGAGTCAACAACCCCAACATTATTAAAATAGCGGTATTTATATTGATAAGAGTCGCCAAGTTTAAGGCTGTCTATAGGATTTGAAACTTCTATTCGAGGCATAACAAAATCCTCAACAAAGTCATCCCCAATACAAGCGTAGAGTGAAAGAATTATGCCTAACACAAGAAGTTTTGATCGTATAGCGGTGATCATCAGATCAAATTTAGTGCTAAATGATTAAAATCATCATCATTTTATCCAAGATGCACACCATTAGGTCTAATATACTGTATGCGAAACTCATAAAGAGCAGGGAAAGTTAAACAGGTCAGACTATTCCTTGCACAATTATAAATCAGGGATTAATTCTTCGTAAGTGCTTTAATGGAGTTAGATTCTTCTGAAACATTCTCTCCTATCTTAGCCTTAACAACATAATAATAAGTTGTTGCAGCAGTCAACCCTGTAACAACATATGAAGTATCTGCTACAGTTATGCCGTCAAAATTTGGCAAATTATTAGCTGGCTGGGCAGGGAAATCTTCAAGAGAAACATATAATAAATAATCTGTTACATCCAGTACCGATCTCCAGTTGGCAGTAAACCCAGTAGGTGTCCCTCCACTTGGAAGTAAAGCAATTGGTGCATCAAGAGCTGTAATAAGACTTATAATATTAGAGTTTTCTGAGGCGTTGACTCCATTAATAGTTGCCCTTACTCGATAAAAATATTCTGTATTTCCTGTGAGGTCCGTTATCTGTGTTGACCCTCCTGTCAGGTTTAGCCCACCGGTGATAACCGAATCAAAGTCAACCGTCAGGGCAACATCCAGCTCATACCCATCGGCTCCTATCGATCCCTCCCAATTAGCGGTAAAGCTATCATTCACTATTTCTGTTGCATCTAAAGCTACAGGAGACGCTGGCGGGCTAATTGGCTCGGGGTCATTACCACATGCAAGTAGACCAACTGCTATTGTCAGAAAGAGTATTTTATTCATATTTCTATAAGTAATTATTAACGCAAAAGAATAAAAAAATTAAGACTAATTAGTGGTTTCTACAAAAATAGCATTTGAAAAAAAAGATATACTCTCCTCACCCTTGGCTTTAATTGCATAATAATAAATTGTCCTACTATTCAGACCAGTTACATCATGAGTTAATCCGGTTACATCTTTTCCTTCATAGCCGGCTACATAAACAGGAGGACTTGATGTAAAATTATCCAATGATAAATACAATAAATAATTAGAGATCCCGGGAACTTCATTCCAATTAGCTGTAAAGCCATTACTCGACACATTAGTAGCCGCACTGGCGATTGGAGGAACAGGCAAAGTATATAAACTAATAATATTCGAATTGGGAGATGGGGATTGGCTGGCATTAGTAGCCCTTACTCGATAAAAATATTGCGTTTTAGATTCCATCCCCCAGAGTATCACACCACTTACCACACCCTTTTCGATATTGGTAACATTCGTAAATTCTATGTCTTTGGCTATTTCAAGTTCATAACCGGTAGCGTTGGGTGCTTCATCCCAGTTGGCGGTGAAATGATCCGGATTAATAAAGGTGGCGGCGGTTGCGTCAGGAGCATCCAGATCTGGTATTGGAAGAGGATCTGGACCACTACCGCAGGCATAAACACCAATGGCTAGTGTGAGAAAAAGTAGCTTTTTCATAATTTTAACTTAGCGTAATTGTTGGCAAAGATAACCAATACCGTCCGAAACTGCCCTTTTCTAGAATTAACCCTTAGGTCAATTCAGTTATTGAGCTTTATAGATTTGCTTACCGCCAACATAAGTTGCCAAGACCTTGGCACATTTAAAAGATTCAGGATCTATTACGAGAATATTCTTACACATTCAATATTGAAACCAGATATACCTTATACTTCATTTGCATCTGTTTTTCCTTTTGTACTGTAATAACAAGTTTATTATTAGTGTATTGATTCTAATCGTAGTTTGTAAAACCCAGAATCAGAGCTTAGGGTATGGTGAAAATAGCTAACGCTAATTTCACTTGAATTATCTAGAATTCTAGTGAGAGCACTGATTTATAATAATTGCAATTAACATATAGATCATTTTTCTTCAATTAACTATTTTGAAATAGCAATCTCCTGCTGTACAAGCCTCGAAAAGATATCAAAATCCCCTTTGTCGAGTTTTTCATCAGTCATCTGAAATATGGCTTTTTGCAATAGCTCATCAAGACGTTCAATTTTCTTTTGTGTTGGCATATCCAATTGAGATCGAATATCAGCATACTCAAGAAAATAAAGGTCGATTCGTTCCTTTTTAATACTCACCAATTTGGCTCTGATGCCTTGTATTAAGCCATATAACATGACCAAAACTGAGAATATAAGTGCAATCAATTCTGCATAACGCTCAAAGAATGATGGCAAGTTTCTTTTGAGGTATTGATCTGTGCCAATATGTAGAGGATAAAGCATTCCCCTATCAAGAAAAGACTCATCTATCGACTTATACATTTTATCGAAGCGCATCAGATCGAGTTTGTGATTAAATATGTATTCACTCAGTTCATAAATAGCCCCCTCTCCCAGGGCTGAATTGCCTACAAGTAAAGTTTTGGAACTCAAGGTATGCAAATCTATTGAGTTCTCTAGACCAGGAATCGCCGGTAATACATTTACTGTTAAGGCTGGGTTATTTAAGCTGAAATAGTCTAACCACTCCTTACTAATAGATACTTCTGTCCATCCTTCAGCCAACAAACCTGTAGCCTTTGGTCCATAGCTGGCACCCCAAAAATGAAGAAAATCAGGGTTATCGTCACCACCTAATATTTCAATATCTGATATCTGTCCTGACCATAATAATTCACTCAGGTTTGCATAAGTTTCACCGTCCAGGACTTCTACGCCAATGCTTTTCCCTCTAAATATTTCGTCCACATTTGAAGCGTATATCGGTTCACGTGAGAATAAATAAAAGAGCCGTGGAAATAAGGGCAATATGGTTCTCAGATTACTAACTTCAGAACCAATTACTTGTGGAATAAAATTGGAATGATTCATTACAAAGGTAAGATCTGCCTCACCCACAGCAACCATTATATTGGCCTCAATAGCATTTACTGCCGGAACGATCTCAATCTTGAATCCCCCTTTCTCAAGAAAAGTTTTCAGGTGCTCAGCAGAGTAGTTATAAGAATAGTCTGCTTCTGAAATGGCTAATTTGAACGACTTTTGGGGAGTGTAATAATCACACCCCGCTAGAAGAACAGTTAATAGAATAATTTGACTAAATATTTTTATCAATCTCAAATCACTTACCTCTTTTAACACCTTGCAATTTTTATAAAAGAATAACCTAAACACTTCGATCTACATCTATGGAAAGTCTTGTGTTATCTGATACTTAAAAAGCAAATCAGATAACACTCAACATAATTAATCCTTTTACCAATAATAAGCCACTCTTATTGCAGCCCATTCGGTCTCTCCAACTTCAATAAAAGTGTAATTGCCCT
>Ga0164313_10001717_pt1 | contig 19506 bp, 11 predicted proteins | sample GuaBasSedimGuay4_FD_113735 | JGI IMG/M metagenome (GOLD analysis project Ga0164313, IMG submission 113735) | Subseafloor sediment microbial communities from Guaymas Basin, Gulf of California, Mexico - Guay4, Core 4569-4, 0-3 cm | ecosystem: Environmental > Aquatic > Marine > Hydrothermal vents... | reverse complement strand
GATTTTCCGCCCCCAATATGCATCCCTCCGGGAGGCCACAGTCGGCGTGCCGCTGGCGCGGAGGGCCTCGTCGCGAGGGCCGCGAGACGTGGTCAGCTGGTGCGCGTTAGCGTGCCAGATGGCCGCGTATCGCGGGCCGCAGCAGAGGCCCGTAGCGGCAGCGGCAGGGGCGGCGAAGCCGCCGCGCCGACCTCGGGGGTAACAGGACAGGACCGCGCCCCGCGGAATCGCAGCGAAGCGGAGATTCCGCGATCGCGCCGAGATTGGGCCTCTGGGTGTGTTTCTCCGACTGGAGCGAGGGAGGGATAAGCCGTCCGGCCATCCCGACCGAGCGGAGGGAGGAAAACGCGGCCAGAGGTCCGGAATCGGCGCGATCCCATACAGGGTGGGGGGCTACGGCCCAGGTCGAATGCAGCCCGCCGGCGCGCCAAAGGCGCGCAGCGGGCGAGGTCGGCGGCTCCGATGAGAGCTTGCTCTCGGAGGAGACATCGGCCGAGGCCGCGTGGCCGCGGTCGAAGACCGTGGCCGGCGGGCGGACACGAGTCGAGCAGGATGGTGGGAGTAGGAACGGGGCTGCGCGTGTTGGCCCTGACAGGAGTTGTGAACATGGCCAAGATGGAGTTCGCGGAGTTTCCGCACAACCACGGCATCGGCGCGATCGACCGGGTGCTGACCGACGTCGTAGACGAGCTGCAGGCGCAAGCCGAGCACCTCGCCACACCGCTGCGAAAGACCTTCACCGGCCACCCACTGCCGTCCCGTACGGAAGTCGTGCAGATGGTGGAGCTGCTGAGGGCGGTGATCTTCCCGGGCTATGTGGGCAGCCGCGATGTGACCGAGGAGAGCCTCGGCTACCACATGGGCGCGGCCCTCCACCGCGCGGCGATCATCATGATCGACGAGATCCACCGCGGGCTGTGCTTCGCCTGCGAACGGGAAAAGGGCGACCGCGTGCCCGAGCAGTGCCTTGGCCAGGCAAAGCAGATCACCGAGCAGTTCCTGCGGCGGCTGCCCGAACTCCGCCGCCTGTTGGCCCTCGATGCCGTCGCATCTTACGAGGGTGACCCCGCAGCGCCGAGCCCGTCGGAGGCGATCTTCTGCTATCCAGGCGTCCTTGCGCTCACCTGCCACCGCATCGCCCACGAGCTGCAACGACTCGGAGTCCCACTGATCCCGCGCATGATTACAGAGCACGCCCACAGCCTCACCGGCATCGATATCCACCCTGGGGCGAGGATCGGCGAAAGCCTTTTCATCGACCACGGCACCGGCGTGGTCATCGGCGAAACCTCGGTGATCGGAAATCGAGTCAAGATCTACCAGGGCGTTACGCTTGGCGCCAAGAGCTTCCCGCTCGACGACGACGGCAACCCGATCAAGGGTATCGACCGCCATCCGGTGATCGAAGACCACGTCACCATCTACTCCGGCGCGACCATCCTCGGACGCGTGACCATCGGCAACGGCGCAGTCATCGGCGGAAACGTGTGGCTGACCAGGGACGTGCCGCCGGGCGCAAAGATCTCGCAGTCGAAACCCACGACCGAGCGTTTCGAGAATGGCGGCGGCATTTAATTTCGGATTTCGGATTTCGGATTTGCGGTCCCCCCGCTTGATTCCTACGCCGGGAAGCCTCAGTCGGCGTGGCGCTGTTGCGGAGGGCCTCGTCGCGAGGGCCGCGAGACGTGGTCAGCTGGTGCGCGCTTGCGCACGCCAGATGGCCGCGTATCGCGGGCCGCAGTAGAGGCCCGGAGCGACACAGCGCCATGGGCGGCGCAGCCGCCACGCCGACCTCGGGGGCTCCAGGACTGAACCAGGCCCCGCGGAGCCGCAGCGAAGCGAAGGCGGAGCGATCGTGCCGCCGTTGGGCCTGTGACGGCGTTTCTCCGACTGGAGCGAGGAGGGACAGATCTGGTGATCGTACCGATCGAGCAGAGGGAGGAAAACATCGTCATAGGTCCGGCGCCGGCGCGATCACAAAATAGGTGGAGGTGGGTCGTTCGCCAAGAGGTAGCCCGCCGGCGCGCCACAGGCGCGCAGCGGGCGAGGCCGATGGCTCCGACGAGAGCTTGCTCTCGGAGGAGACGTTGGCCGAGGCCGCGTGGCCGCGGTTGAAAACCGTGGCCGGCGGGCGGGCACGGAGACGAGTACGGGTCGAGAACGACGCGACTTATCGCGCGTAGTACGGGGTGGAGCCGGACTCGTGGTCGGTATTGTCGAGGACCCTCTTGATCTCGGGCACCTCCTCCAGGATGGCGGTCTCGATCCCCTCCTTGAGGGTGACTTGCGACATGCCGCAACCCTGACAACCACCACCGAACTGAATGACGGCGGCGTCACCGTCGACTTCGAGGAGCTCTACCCAACCGCCGTGACCGGCGAGCGACGGCGCAATGCGCTCGTCGATCACCTTCTGCACCCGTTGCGCGAGCGGGTCATCCCAGCTCACCTCGGCCTGCGGATTATTGAACTGGAACCCGGTCCCGCTGGTATCGGTGACGAAGTCGACCGAGGCGCCCTCGAGCCACTCGGCGCTCTGTGGGTCGAGATAGACAGTGATCGAATCCTGGTCGACGACCACATCCTCGTCCTTCGTCTCGCCTTCCATCATCAGTGCCAGCTCGTAGCGAAACTGGTGCTTGCCGAACCGGTGCGCCACCACGCGGACGCCGAGCGTTGGAGTCTCGCTCAGGTCCATGTACTCACGGACCTTCTCTCGCGCGGTGTCGGTGAATGTGATCATCTCTGTCCCCTTTCGCATTCGCCGCAAGGCGGCGTGCCCATGCTACCAGAAAACGTTGTAACGTTTGAACGTTCAAACGTTTGAACGTTAGCGTGTGCCCAGCACCGCCGACACCGTGGTCTCCTCGCCGCCCCGCGAGACCGTCACCTCGACCTTATCGCCAGGCGCGTGGCTCTTGAGCAAAGCCGAAAACGAGCGGAGATCAGCCACCGCCTCGCCGTCGAGGGCCACAATGACGTCCCCGGCCACGATGCCTGCCTTCTCAGCTCCGGAGCCCGGCATCACCTGTTGGACGCGGACGCCTTTGCCCTCGAAGGAAAAATCGGGCATAGTGCCGAGGCTCGCCCGTCGCTCACCCTGCCCAGCCGTCGCCTTCGGCGCTAACGGTGGACCCGACTCGCCAATGGTCACGGTCAGCGGGTCGGTGCGCTCGGCCAGATAGCCGACGGCTTCGTGCGCCGCCGCAGTCACCGTAACCATGCCGTCGGCATCGATGGTGTCGGCGGTGTCCGACGGCCGGTGATAGTCGGGCGTCGGACCCGTAAAGAGCTGGACCGCCGGCACCCCGTTCTCGATGCACGCCACTTGGTCCGAGGCATCGAGGGGCTCTGAGACCACCGCCACCGGCGCCCCCGTTGTGTAGCCGACGCCCATGAAAATGAAGCGCCACTCGCGGGCGGTATCGGCATTGAGGACGAAGAGCTTGCCGTCCGCGAGCCGCCCCACCGTGTCGAGATTCACACAGGCAAAGGGCCGGACGCTGGGGGGCATCGACTTCAGCAGATGGCGGGAGCCGACCAGACCCGCCTCTTCACCGGTAACCACCGCAAAGACCACGGGCCGCGGCCGCGGCGGCTCCGCCGCCATGGTCCGCGCCAACTCGAGCAGTACCGCAACGCCGGAGGCATTGTCGTCGGCCCCGGGGTGGATCATCCCCTCATTTCCGGAGCGAACATCCGGCCAACCCCGACCGAGATGATCGAGGTGGGCGAGGACCAGAACGGGTTGATCGGCCAGCTCGGGGTCGGTGCCGGGCACCCGCCCCACGAGGTTGACCAGCTCCATTTCCCGCTCAGGTTCACCTCCGGTCCAGAGCCAGCCCTGGCGATATGCCTGGTCGCCGGCCGCTTCGAGACCACTCTCGGCCAGCCACGCCTCGACCATCGCGGTTGCTTGAGCGAGGCCCTCGGAGCCGAGGCCTCGTCCCTCGAGCGCCGGGTCCGCGAGAGCAGCCACCACCCGCCCCAGCGCCTGAGCATCGTACGCCGGAGGCAGCTCCGCCAGGGGCGCCCTCTCCGGCAGCTCCAGCGGCGGCATTTCACCGTCCGAGAGGTTGCGAACCAGCGGCGATGAGAGCGGTTGCCACATCCCCTTGGCCACATTCTCAGGCTCGTCGCCCCGGAAGCCGAGGTAGGAGTACCGTGTGTAATGCGGCAGCTTGCGGGCGAGACCGGGAATGGCATCGACCGGGGCTGCGGTGATCCAACCGACCGCGGTTTTCGGGTTGCCCGCGGCCCGCGCCACCAACACCAGTGAGTGATCGCCGCGGGTCAGCGAGTCGCCGGCCAAACTCACCGATTCGGCGGTCAGCTCCACCCCCTGTTCAGCCACTCGGCGGGCAATCTCGCCCCCGAACAAATTGTCCCACCCAAACACCCAGGTCGGATTGTCGGGCAACTGCTCGATGTCGCTGTCAAGAACAACGCGCGGCTCGTCGGGCCGTGCCCAATCCGCAGCCAGCTGCCGCCACGCAGCCGCCTCCTGGTCGCCCGCCCTCGAAGGGAGCACGTACAGAGGATCCTCCCCACCGAAGATGGTCGACAGGGCCGGCGGGACCTCCAGCGGGTCCAGGCGGCGCATCACGTCAAAGGCCGGATCCACGTCGACCCGCAACGGCCGAGTAGCGCACGGCACCTCGATAATGCAGTCGCGTCCGCATGATCCGGCTTCGGCCCATATGGGCTCCTCACGACCCTCGACTGTCACAGCCACTGGCACCGTGACCGGGAAGGGGTCTTCCTTCTGCACCTGGCGCAGATGGACCATCACCCGCCACGGCGCCTCGCCGGGCGCGCCCTCCTCGACCCGCGCCTCGTGGATCTCGATCTGCGGCGCGCCGGTACGCTCCACCCACTCCTTGACAAAGGGAACCCAATCGCCCCCGGTCTCGTCAGTGAAGGCATTCGCAATGTCCGTAAAGGAGGCGCGTGTGAATCGGTGCTCCCGATCAAAGCGGGTCATTGTCGCCAGAAACTCGTCGTTCCCCACCGCACGCCGCGCCATGTGGAAGAGCATCAGACACTTGCCGTAGCCCACGGCTTCCGATGCGGCGGATGAGCGCGATCCAAACTCGGTGAGCGGAAAATCCTCACCCGTCGAGACCATGTCTGTGAACTTCTTGAGAGTTGCCCGGCGGTAGGTGGCGCCCCCGCCACGCTGCTCGGCAAAGAGGTGGTCCGCCATGTACGCCGTGAGGCCCTCGCACCAGTTTCCGGTTTCCGAGTCCACGTAGAGAGAGTTGCCCCACCAGTTGTGGAGAAGCTCATGGGGGTATGACGACGTGAGGATCCAGGGAAACCGGATCACCTGCGGACCGAGGAGCGTGAACCCGGGCATCCCGTAACCCGTCTCCCAAAAATTCTCCACGAGGGCAAATGATGCGTAGGGATAGGGCGGCAGCATCTCCTCATACAGCTCGAGGTAGCGCGCCGTTGCGTCGAGAAAGCGCTGAGCGAGGGAGGGGTCGTCCTCGCGAAGGAACGCGAAGACCTCCACCTTGCCGGCGCTCCTTGCGTACTCGTGCCACGGCCCCGCCACGAGGTAGATCTCCTCGGTCGGGTGGTCGAGCTGCCACGCCGTCACGCGAAGGCCGGCTTCGGTGATCTCGTGCCGGGTGCGGCGACCCTGGGACACCACGTCCCACGGCGGCGCCAGGTCCTTGACCTCTAGCTTGAAGGTCAACAGGCCGTCACCAAACGTCGGAACCCAGAAGCTGGTGCCGGCGAGGAATACACCTCTCTCGTCGATCAGGCCGGGGGTTTCAGAAAAGCTCCTCTGGTACTCCTCGCCCTGGGTTGCCAGCTCATGATCGATCCGACCCCTGTACACGATCTCCACGGGCTCCTCCGCACCTTCCTCCCTGAACAAGCGAAATCCCTCGAGGGGCACGTTTTCTGACACCGTCTCCGTTGTGGCGTTGATCCCGAAGAAGTCGGCCTCGACAGGTCCCGCGACCGGTTCCAGACGCCAGCCCGGGGTTGTAACGCGCGGCGCCATCCCGGCGTGGAGCACGAAGTGGTAGGCCCCGTTCTCGTCCGCCACCACCGCCCCGTTCAAGCTGAGATCGTCCACAACGGCAACGGCCTGCTCTGCCGGATCGATTCGGACTTCCAAATCGTGGTGGACGATTTCTGCAGAGAATCCTGCGGCTGCAACGGCCCACACAACAGACACCAACACACAAACGCGTCTCAGAATCATGACGCCTCCTGCCGACAGTCTACTCGATCGGGGATCGGCCAGGCGCTGGGTGAGATATGCGGGCTAGGCCTGATGCAGGTGGACCTGAGGCGCGCCGCAGGATACTATGCGCTTCGACCGAGAACCCCTGATGTGGAGGTGAACATGTTCGCTCGTAAGACCCTTGGTGCCGTGTTCGTCGTTCTTTTGACCGCCGGCGCAGCCGCCGCGGATATCAAGATCGTCAAGATGACTCACCGCGACGGATTCGCCATGATGGGCCAGACCCAACCTCCCTCGGACGTGGAGCAAACCACCTGGATCGGTGCAGACAGGATGTTCATGGATCAGGGTGATACGGCCACAATTGTCCGCACCGACACCGGCAAAATGATCGTCATCAATTACACCCACAAGACTTACAGCGTCCTCGACCTGCCGATCGACTTGGAAAAGCTACTCCCGCCCGAAATGGCCCAGGGATTCCTGGCGATGATGACCTTCGAGGTCACCGTAACCCCGACTGACGAGTACAAGACGATCGGCGAGTGGAAGGTCCGGCGCTACGGCATGACGATGGCCTCCAAGATGATGAGCGCGGATTCGATCATGTGGGCAACGACTGACGTCGATTTCGATCACGATGCTTTCCATCGCCTGTACACGGCGATGGTCAGTCTCCAGCCTGGAATGGCCGACGCGGCCAAGGAGATGCGCCAGATCAACGGAATTGTGGTCGAACAGGAAACCGTCATGACCATGATGGGTAATACGACGGTCAAATCCTCGGAAACGACGACCTCGATCGAGGAGCTTGACCCACCGGCGGGCATCTATGACCCGCCCCCGGACTTCGCCGAGAAGCCATTCGATTTCATGGCGTCAATGCAGAAGTGACGTTGAAACGTTAAACGTTTGACGTTGAACGTTCTAACGTTTCATCGTCCGGAGACCATGATGCTGCGAGCAGGGTCACGTCGTCGTACGGAGTGTGGCCGCAGGTGAAAGCTTCGATCTCCTCGAGAAGATAGTTCACCACATTCTGCGGGTCGGCGGGGGCAGATATCAGACACTCTGCCAAGCGGTCCTCGCCGAAGAACTCACCCTCCGGGGACTGGGCTTCCACAACACCATCAGAGTATGCGACAACCATATCCCCCGGCTCGAACTCGGCCTCGAGGATCCGATGACCGCCTACCCTCAAAGCTCCCAGGGGCACGCGGTGTTCCGGCATCTCGAGACACTCGACGCCTCCTGAAGCACGCCGCACCATGGGAGGCGGCTGGCCCGCCAGCGTGTAGGACAACATCCCTTCGCCGGAACGGAAACCGAGGTAGCCGAGTGCCACAAAGCTGCCCGCCTGGAACTCCGCCCGATTTCGCCCCCCACGGAGGCTGTAAAGCCGTTCGTTGGCAAGGCGGAGGAGTTCCTCGGGCTCGGGGTTGGCAAGCGCCACCGAGTTGAGCACCTCGTGGGCCGCCATCATCATCAGGGCTCCGGAAATCGACTTGCCGGAGACATCTCCATACACCACAACGTGCTCGCCATCCATTCGCCCGGGAAGCTCGGTAAAGAAATCTCCGCCGACCTCCTGCGCCGGTCGGCAGACCGCCGCCAGCTGCCATCCATCTGCCGCCGTCATCTTCTCTGGCAAAAGTGACGACTGGATCGATGCGGCGATCGTGAGCTCTCGTTCGAGCTCCGCCTGACGCGTACGCTCGTCGAGGAGGATGCTCGTTTCGAGTGCGATGGAGGCCTGGTTGAGGAGGCCGCGCAGCAGTTGGAGCTCCTCCTTTTCAAACGCAGTCTGGCCAGCCTTTCCAGACAGCAGGATCAAGCCGACCGCCCGCCGGGTGGTCGCCACCAGACCCACCAGTTCCACCCCCGCCTTCGTCAATTTCGAGCTCAGATCCTCCACGTCGGGGGACAGCAGGCGCAGCGGTGCGAGCTCCTCCAACCGGACCAGCGACCCCTGACGCTTGAGCTGGTCGTGGAGAATGCCGATGACCGGGAGCTCCTCGGGGAGAGCCTCCGGACCGGCCTGTCGCACCAACCTATCCTCAGACAACAGGTACAGGGCCGAGAAACGCAAACCGAGGAGTTCTGGAAGCCGCTCCACCAATTGCGCCACCAGCGGACCGATTTCCACCTCCCGGGTAATGGCCTCGCCCATCTCGACCATGGCGCGCTGCAGGCGAAGGCGCTCGGCAAAGAAAAACCTATCGACCGGGCCTTGCAGCCGCTGTCTCAGAGGCTCGAAGAGGAGCACGATGGCGAGCGCGAAAATCACTGGGAAGTACGGCGAGTCCGCGATTCGGGTGCCGCGGAAGAGGAGCTGGAACGAGGCGATTCCGAGGGCGTAAACCGCAGTCACCATGGCGGTGGTGACGGTGTAGAGCAAGCTCTTGCGCAGGATGACCTGGATGTCCAGGAACCCGAACCGGATGATGGCGTAGGCAAAGGTGATCGGCACCAAGATCAGCGGCACCACCCCGTAAAAGAGGAACCGCTCGGTGTTGAGGAACGACGGAAATGCAACCGCCAGGACAATGAAGGGAACGACCCCGAAAAGGGTGCCGAGAAAGACCAGCCCGGCGCCGCGCCGCTGGAGCTTGTCCGGCAGATAGCGGGCGCTGAGACCGAGGGCGCCGAGGCCGAGCAGCATATAGCCACCCATCACCCACCAGTTGGTCATCGGTGCGCCGCTGATCAACGCGAGTGAGTTCCCGGTGCGCCGCGCCCACAGAACCGTACCCATATACACCAGCGGTGGCAGGAGATAAATGGGCAGCATCTTGGAGCTGATGCGCGCGATCCAGCCGAGAAAATCGGCAACTGGGTCGCGGCGCCACTCCCACACCGGGCGCGGAAAAATCAGAAAGAAGTGGAGAAAGGACGCCGGCAGGAAGAGCAATGCCATGGTTCCGGTAGTAAGAACAAAGGTGTCGACCCAGGAGTACGATGCGGGACGCAGCCGGCAGACCAGGAAGAGCATGAAGAGGCTGCACATGGTGTAGAAGACCCGAGCCGCGGGAAGACGCGGTTGTCGAAGAACGACGAAAAGGCCGACGCCGAAGAAGAGAAACCCGAGGAGGGCGGCGTAGAGATAGGTAGTGCCGCCGATCTGCCGCCGGCCGAGCTCCACCTCGACCTCGAAGATGCTGCCGCCCGACCGCACCAGATAAGGAACCGACTCACCGATGTGGTGCCGGTTCAGAAGCTCCTGGGCGTGGGTCTGGGAGTCGAGAAAGGCCCGGTCGATCCCGACAATCACGTCAGCCGGACGGATTCCGGCACGATCGGCCCCCGAGCCCGGGACAACCGCACGCACGACCCGCGCACCCGGTACATCCGCCTCCAGAATGACGCCGTCATACGGGCGCGGCAGGAACATGTCCGCGACCGAGAGAGCGGCAATCAGGAATGCGAGGATCCCAGGCGCCAACGCCAACGTCAGACGCCTCTGCGAACGCTGCATCATCACATCATACGCTGCCTAGAGGCATCTTGTTCGCGATGAGGTCGCAATTTCCCAATTCGGAATTCTGAATTCGATTCGGAATGCCGCCCACCCAATTGAACCACCAAGAACACCAAGGAGTCACGAACGGGGCAACAAACACTATCGCTAGCGGTATCGCTATCGCTATCGAATTGGGTGCCATCGATGTGAGGTTTCGATACCGATAGCGATTGCGATAGCGATCCCGATCGAGCGATTGGGCGCGGACGGGCAAACCGGGGGCCGAGTGGACGGCATTCCTAATTCCTAATTCCTAATTCCGAATTTCCTACCGTACCCAGCTTGTGTTGTAGTTCAAATCCTCGATCTCCGCGGCAAACGGGGTTGGCAGCAACGGCTTGAAGGTGTCGATCATCACCGCGAGCTCGTCGGTTCGCTCGGTGCCGATCGAGGCCTCGTATGTGCCGGGATGCGGGCCGTGCGGTAATCCCCGCGGGTGCAGCGTCAGCGAACCAGCCCCAACACCCCTTCGCGAAGTGAAATTGCCTTCGACGTAGAAAAGAACCTCGTCACAATCCGGCGACGAGTGCGGATAGGGACAGGGAATGGCGCCGTCCGCGAAGTCCACCACTCGCGGCACGAAGGAGCACACCACGTAGCCGTCGCCGGCAAAGGTGGTGTGGATCGTGGGCGGCAGGTGGATCGCCCCTGTCTTGGGCTGGAAGGCACGGATCGGGAAGGCGAAGGGCCAGACCTGGCCGTCCCACCCAACCACGTCAAAGGGGTCGTGCGAGAGCTCGAAGGCGGACAGCATGCCGCCGTTCTGGATGATGAGCCGATGCGGCGCATCGAGGCTTTCAGGTCCTCCGTCCGGCCACTGTGGTTCGACGAAGTCGTGGTGGGTGTATGGGGCGTACATCGAGAGCTGGCCCTCGGGCACCCGGTACTGCTTCGGGACACGGACCGGCGAACGCCCCTCCACGGTCAATAGCAGCGCGGGGCCGTCGAGCAGCCACCGGTGCGGCAGGCTCTGAGGCACGTAGACGTAATCCTGCGCCGAAAAAGGCACCACGCCGAGTGCGGACTCGACACGGCCGGAGCCCTCGTGGACAAAAACCAGCTCGTCGCCGTCAGCGTTGGCGACCAGGGTCGGCTCGCTCTCCGTGGCGCGGCCGAGCCAGACGCCGATGTCCGGGTTGGTAAACAGCAGCCGCCGCGCGAGAAACGGGCTCCCGCCCGCGCCCTGCCGATCACTCAGGTAGTGCGAACGACGCAATGGCCCGTTCGTCCCAACCTCCGCCCATCCCGGGTGGCGACCAAGGTCCTCCGCGGACTCGACCCAGTGGGGCGGCTCACGGTGCCACATGATCGAATAGATCGACTCGAAACCCATACGGGTGAAGCAATGCTCGAAGGTGAGCGTGCCGTCCACCTCGAACACGGTGTGGGGTTTCTTGGGGATCTCGCCTCGCGTCAAACGGTGGATCATCTTGTCACCTCGCCCCGGTCAGATGAGAAATTAGGAATGAGGAGTTAGGAATTTGGAATGCTGCCCAGCCCTCCTCCGAGATAGCAACAGGTGGGTGGGTAGCTGTCCGCATTCCTAATTCCGAATTCCTAATTCCTAATTCATTCTATGAGCCTGCTCCTGCTTTCAGCTGCCCTTCCGCTGCCACCCGCTCGATTTGGTCGCGCTCGATGGATTCGAAGAGGGCGCGGAAGTTCCCTTCGCCAAAGCCGCGCGCGCCCTTGCGCTGGATGACCTCGTAAAAGAACGGTCCAGCCCCGTCATCACCGTGGAGCAGCCCGCCCTCGACCATGAATATCTGCAGCAGGTAGCGGTCGTCGTCGCCGTCGACCAGGATGCCAAGGCGCTGCATCTCGTCGATCCTCTCGTCGAAGTTCGTCACCTTCTGCCGGGCCAGCCGCTCGGGCAGCATGTCGTAGTACGTGGCCGGGGTGTCCAGGAACTCGATCCCGGAGCGCCGCAGGTTCTCGACGGCGGGCGAGATCACCGGCACGTGAAAGGCAACGTGCTGAACCCCCGGTCCGTTGTTGGCCTCGATGAATGTGTAGATCTGGCTCGCCTCATAGTTGGGAGTCACGGGCTCGTTGTTGGCGAACTTGATTCCGGAGTCGGAGTCCCACATGACAATCGAGGCGAGGCCCGAGCCACCCGATTCCGGGGTGATGTCGGCGGTGTGGAAGTGAATCCGCCAGTACTCGGCAAAGCCCATGACATCGCGCAGCCATGTGACGTGGGGCTCGATGGTGAGGAAGTTCGAGGTGATGTGATCGATGACCTGGAAGCCGTTCGAGTTCCTCTGCGGGCCTTCCTCGAGGAGTGAAAAGCCGGGCGGCAGGGCGTCAGCCGCCCGCTCGACGAAGCGGAAGCGCACCTCGCCCAATGGGGTGGCGATATCGAAGTGGCGGAAAGCCCGCCCCTGGTCGTCCACCCTCGCAACCACCTCGGTGCAGAACGCAGCGCCGCGCTGGGCCAGCACATTCCGGGTCGCCTCGAGATCGCGCACCCGAAAGCTCACCAACCGCACACCGTCGGGATGCCTTCGGAGCCAGCGGTCAGCCAACGATCCGCGCTCGCGGGGGGTAACGCATACGCAGCGGGCCTTTCCGGCGGCGAAGAGCAGCGCGTCCTCGCCCCGTTCGGCCGCGGCACGCTCATCCAATCGCGCCACCTCGGGCACGTCCATCATCTCAGTGTAGAACCTGCGGCTGCGTTCTACGTCGGCCACCACGAACTCATAGCTGTCGTAGCCGATAATTCCGAGCCCGGAACCGTTCACCTTTTCTTCGGTCATGAGTGCCTCCAAGCGAATCGCGACTCATCATAGCAAAGGAGGGATTGAGTCGCGGTCACTGACGGGAGGTGATGAGATACGCGGGTTGAGCTTCGGCCTGTATTGCACCCGCCTTCAGCAGGAAGGTTATCTGTGTCGCAACCAGTCGCCGTCAGCGAGCTTGCGCTCCATGTCCCGCCACAGATCCTCGAGCGGACACCGCATGATGATCAGATCCTGCCAGACGCCGTCCTGGTCGCGAACATGCTCGGGAATGAGGAACTCCTCGTTGAATCCGAGCCGCCTGAAGATCCGGTGGGCTCCCTCCTGCGGACGCATCAGGCGCGCAACGATACGGACGGCCCGGTGCTGCGACGCACGATGAAAGAGCTCGCGCGCGACCACCGAGCCGAGTCCGAGGCGCTGCCAATCCCGGGCGACGATGATGCGGACCTCGGCCACCTTGTCCCCCCATCCGTGACCCTCCAGCTCCAAAGCCCCATCGGCGACAATCCCGCCGTCGTGGACGACGACCACTCTCTCGACGCGGCCGTCGTCCGCCTCGGTCGTGCGCCGCTCCACCATCTCCCGCCGGGTCACATCGACCCGCAGGTACTTCCGGTCCTCGGTGGGAAGGGCGCAGAAGAACCGATAGGAGCGTTCCACATCGTCCGCGTGCATCCTGCGAACGGTGACCTTCCGTCCGTCCTTCAGGGTCACCTGTTTCTCGATCGTATCGAGCGATGCCGGTGGCGGAACGGTGGACGCATCCATCATCGAATCCTCCTCTCACCCGTTGCGGAAAGCCAGGTGTCTCCTTTCCAAGATGCAGCCTAAAGGTGGCAAACGCCAGGAATCGAGACACAGAATCGATACCCACATCGAGACCTCGCCCACTTCCGACCTCGGGTACCATGCCGTTGATGACCCGAAGTTCCCTCCTCCGTTGGCTCGCTGTCGCTTTGTGGATCGTAGTGATCTTCACCGCGATTCCGTTCGTCCTTGGGCTCAGAGAGTACTTCGTGGCGCGATGGCCCGCCGAGCTCATCGGCATTGGCGTGATCCTCGTCGTGGTTTCGCTGTGTGCGGCCGGGCTCGTATTCCTCCGCCGTCAACGACGGCGTCTCCACGTCAAAGATGCCGCAGTACTGCTCGTGGTCACCACCGTCCTGGTCACCTGGACCTGGCGCCTCATGGGGCAACCCGAGGAGGCGGTCCACTTCCTCGAGTACGGGATTCTCGGCGTGCTGCTTTTCCGAGCCCTGCGTACCGGCATCCAAGACAGCTCGGTTTTCGTCGCCGGCACCCTGATTGGAATTCTCGTCGGCATCTTCGATGAGATCATCCAGTGGCTCGTGCCGGGCCGTTTCTGGGACTTTCGTGACATCGTCCTCAACGGCGGCGCTTCAATCCTCGTCCAGGTCGCCCTCTCGGTCGTGGCGCCGGCTCCATCGTCGCCGATAAGCCGCAGGTCGCTGCAGCGGCTCTGCCGGCTCGCCGCCGCCGTGGTCGTGCTGCTCAGTTTTTGCTTTGCCGCCACCCCGCGGCGCGCCAACCGCCTCGCAGAGCTCCTCCCAACCCTCGAGAGCCTCGTATCCGGGGACGAGACTATCTCCGAGTACGGCCATCTCCACCGGCTCGATGACCTGACGTCTTTCCGGTCTCGTCTCTCCCTCGACGATCTGGCACATGAGGACGGCTCACGCGCTGTGGAGGTCGCGGCCATGCTCGACGCCTCGCGGCACAAATACGCCGATTTCCTCCGCCACATGTCGCCGGCCGTTGACCCATTCACCTACGAGGCCCGGGTCCACCTCTTCGCCCGAGACAGAAGCGCTGCACAGGCCCGAAAGCTCACACCGAGCACACCAGCTCATCGCGAGAGCATGACTGTGGCGTTTCGCGAGAACCTGATCCTCGAACGTGTTTTCGGCGCCGCCCTCGCCCGTTCGTCTTACCCGTGGGCGCCACATCGACGGCTCGCGATCGAGAGTGCACAGGACGAAAACTCGGTCGTTGTCAGCAAGGTCGGTGCGCACGTGATCACGGCGGTGAGCGAGTCTACACTGCGGACGGTCATGGTCGCCATCCTCGTCGCCCTCGTGATCTGCGATCTGCTCCTCAGGAACCGTCCTCCATCTCGATCTCCGCCGGTATGAAGAGATCGAAACCCGGGTCGAATTGGGCCAGGAACTCGACGCTGAAGAGCCGGTAGGTAACCCAGATCGGGAGCAAGATCACCGTCCCCACGTAGGGCAGGGCGACAAAGCAGCAGGTGAGCAAGCAAACAAGCCCGAAGAGCACGACAACACAGAAGCCCAGCCCGAGCACGAAGAGGCCGTAGACAACGAACGGCAGCGGCCGAGCCTTGAGCCAGGGCAGAAAGTAGCGCCACGCCTCAGTGGCCTTGAGATCGAACTTGTACATGATCGGGATCACGAAGCCCTCGAGGAACAGCGCCACGTACGCGGCGAGGATCCCGAAGACGATGAGAATCAGCACGCCGAAGCCCATCGCGGCGTAGGACAGACCGGCGAGGGCATCTGAGAGCGACAGGGTCGCCGCCGGCGCGAAGAAGAGGAGCAGCAGCAGCAGCGCGACCAGCCCGCACGCCACGATGAACCCAACCCGCCACAGGAAGAGAGAGTTGCCGAGGTCGCGGAGCCGGTGCCACGGCTCGACGATCTGGGCCCTGTTGTAGATCACATTATCGAGATAGATGAACTTCGCCCGCGACGACAACCACAGGATGAGGAGCAGGATGGCTGCCACGGCCATGATGACGACGAAGATAATCGGCAGCCAGATAAACGCCTCTCCGGCATTCCGGAAAGCCTCGCCACTGCCGTTGAGGTTGCAGCGCCCGGGGAAGTCGTTGTCGTCGGCCATCCACTTCCATCCGCCGCCACCGGCACCGTCCATGAGACCGGCGAGCCAGGCCGAAAAGCCCAGCACGAGCCACTTGGCAAGATCGAAGGGCTGCCACAGGATGCGCTTCATCTTCTCCCAAGCGCGGTTCAGCGGCTCGAAAAAGGCGATGTTCATCGGTCCTCCAGTCGGCGTCCCACCGATTGTAGCCGGGTCGGCTCTCCGATGGGTCCGATCGTTACGTTGGATGCGCCCGCCAAGGCGCCGTCCAATCCATCAAACGTGGAAGACCCGGTTTCGGTTCGCGGACCAATCGCAGTTTTCGTCAATGACATATGAAACCCCACCATCGAGTCGATCGATACTGGATGCTCGATGCGCGATGCTGGCCCCACCAAATTTCGGATTTCGAATTTCGGATTTCGGATTTGCCGCCCCAAGCTTGGATCCTCCGCCGGGAACCCACAGTCGGCGTGGCGCTGTTGCGGAGGGCCTCGTCGCGAGGGCCGCGAGACGTGGTCAGCTGGCGCGCGTTAGCGTGCCAGATGGCCGCGTATCGCGGGCCGCAGCAGAGGCCCGTAGCGGCAGCGGCGGGGGCGGCGAAGCCGCCGCGCCGACCTCGAACGTAACAGGACAGGACCAAGCCCCGCGGAATCGGAGCGCAGCGGAGATTCCGCGATCGCGACGAGTTTGGGCCTCTGGGTTCGTTTCTCCGACTGGAGCGAGGAGGGACAGATCTCGTGATCGTCCCGATCGAGCGGAGGGAGGAAAACGCGGCCAGAGGTCCGGAATCGGCGCGATCACACACAAGTTGGGGGGTGCGTCGTTCGGTAGACAGTAGCCCGCCGGCGCGCCGCCAGGCGCGCGGCGCGCGAGGTCGAGCACGACCGACGAGAGCTTGCTCTCGGAGGGGGTGTCGACCGAGGCCGTGTGGCCGCGGTCGAAAACCGCGGACGGCGGGCGTGCAAACTCAGGAGTTCTCGCGGCCGGGCTTAGACCGGGTCGCGAAGACAGCTTGCCAGAAACTCGGCGAGGTGCACGGGACGGGCGTCGGTGAGATCGGCAATCTGGTGGCGGCAGCTGGTTCCCGAGGCCACCAGCGTGGTGTCCGGCGGTAGGGCGTCGATGGCCTCCACCAAGGGGATTGCAACCTGGTGCGACAGCTCGCGGTGGGCCTTGAGCATGCCGAAGGCGCCGGCCATCCCGCAGCAGCCGGTCTCCAGCCAACGTGCCGAGGCGCCCGGGATGCGATCGACTAGCTCTATCACTCTGCGCGCATCGGCCAGCGCCTTGGCGTGGCAGTGGCCGTGCACCGCAACCTCCCGTGCCCAGCCATCAAACAGCAGCGCTTCCGGATCGTCACTGAGGATCTCGAGAACGAAATCCTCGAAAAGCACGCAGCGTTCCGCCACCTCGTGGGCGCCCGGAATCCCCAACTGCCGGTACTCGTCCTGGAACATCGACCAGCACGATGGCTCGAGAAACACGATGGGCTCTCGGGTCGCTGCGAGCAAACGCAGGTTGTGCACGCCCAACCGCCGCACTTTGTCGAGCAGTCCGCGGCTGGCCGCCGGCCTGCCGCAACAAACTCTTCCAGAGGCGAGGACGACCTCGAAGCCCGCCGCTTCGAGGACTGCCACCGCCGCGCGGCCGACGCCGGGCTCGTGGTAGCGCACCCAGGTGTCGTCCCACAGGATCAACCGGCCGCGCCGCGGCGAGACTGCAGCGTCACGCCGGCCGAACCAGCGGTCGAACCGCTCGTGACTGAATTGCGGAATCGGCGCCCCGGCGTCGAGTCCGAGGGCGCGTTCCGCGATCCGGCGCAACCCTCGCCAGCCCAGGAGGGCATTGGCGACGCTCGGGAGGGCCGTACCGACACGGCCGAGAAGATCAGCAGCGGCGATCACCCGATCTGTCAGCGGTATCCCGTCCTCGCGGTGTCGTGCGTGGCGGAGCTCCGCCTTGAGGAGCGTCATGTCCACGTTCGACGGGCACTCGGTGACGCATGCCTTGCACGCAAGACAGGTGTCGAGAACCTCGGCCAGCTCGGCGGTCGCGACCGGCGATGCACCGCTGAACCGCCCCTCCAGAGCCGCGCGGATGATATTGGCCCGGCCTCTCGTGGACAACGCTTCGTCGCCCGTTGCCGTGAAGGTCGGACACATCGTCGGAGCGTCCTTGCGGCAACCGCCGCAGCCGTTGCACTGCTCGAGATTGGCAACAAAATCGTCGTCGCGACCAGCCCAGACGAATGTCTCGCTGAAGGGAAGATCGAAGGCCGATCCGCCACCAAGACGCAGGTTGCGGTCGACGCGGTAACGCCCGTCACCGATGATCTTTCCGGGGTTCATGACCCCGCGTGGGTCAAAGATCCCTTTGAGGCGGCGGCTGGCCTCGACAATATCCGCCCCGAGGTGCGCCTCGAGGAACTCGGTGCGTGCGAGCCCGACACCGTGCTCGGCGGCCAGCGAACCGGAGAAGCGGCGGCACAGGTCGGACACCTCCTCGGCCACCTGCCGCAACCGGCCAACATCCTCGGCCCGATGGAGATCGAGGACCGGGCGCACATGAAGCTCACCCGAGGCGGCGTGCCCGTAGAACGATGCCTCCAAACCGAGCGGTTCGAGGATCTCAGAGAGCCCGGCCACGTACTCGGGAAGCCTCTCGGGCCGAACGCACACGTCCTCGATGAAGCCGACCGGCTTGGCTGGGCCCTTTCGGCTGGTGAGCAGCGACAGACCCGCACGGCGAACGCTCCACACCAGCTCCTGCTCGGCGGGATCACTGGTGAGAAGGCTGCGCAGCCCGAGGGATCGCCTGCCGAGCTCGGCGAGGCGCGCCCCGTCGTCATCGAAAAACTCCACAAGCAGGAGCGCGGCGCACGGCTCATCGTCGAGCCGAAGTAGATCGCGCGCCTCAGCAAACGCTCGCTGTCCCACGGTCTGGTCGAACGCCGACCGGTCGAGGTGCTCGATGGCAGCGGCGCCTAGATCGGCGAGCTCGACCGTTGTCTGCAGAGCCTCCTCGACCGAGGCAAAGAAGAGCACGCCGAGGCTTCGCCTTGCCGGTAGAGGCACGACCCGCAGGACCGCCGACGCGATCCCGGCCAGCGTCCCTTCACTGCCCGCGAGAATCTGCGTCAGGTCCCCCGGAGCTCGCAGGGCACGGTCGAGGCCGTAGCCCGGCCAGCGCTTCACCAAGCCCTCGGGCAGACGTTCGGCGATGGTGTCAGCGTGCTCCGCAACGAGACCGTCGATGGCCCGAGCGATCTCAGCGAGGTCGTCGCCGCCGTTCCCCACTACCGCCACACTGCCGTCGGCCATTACGATCTCGAGCGCCGCCACGTGGTCCGCGGTCGTGCCGTACACAGGGGCGTGGGCGCCGGACGAGTTGTTGGCGATCATCCCGCCCAGAGTGGCGCGAGACGAGGTGGCCACGTCGGGCCCGAACCACAGCCCGTGCGGCGCGAGGTGTGCGTTGAGCTGGTCGAGGACCACGCCCGCCCCCACCCGCACCGTCCCTGCCCCGACGTCGAGATCGGAGATGCGCCGGTTGTGGCGCGCAAAGTCGACCACCAACCCGCTGCCGAGGGTGCCGCCGGTCAACCCGGTACCGGCGCCACGCGGGGTGATCTCTATTCCGGAGTCCGCGGCCGCACCCAGCAGGCATGCCGCCTCCGCCGCCGACCGCGGGAAGCCCACGGCCGCCGGTTCGACCCGGTAGATCGAGGCGTCGACCGCGTAGAGGCAGCGGGTGAGCCGGTCCGTCCGCACCTCGCAGCCCGCGGCCTCGAGAGCTCGTCGTTGGGAATCTCCTAGATCCACCCTGTGATTCTACCCGTTTCCGTGCGCGCTTCCCGAGAGGAGCCACCCTTGACATTGTTTGCCCGAAGCACCCTGCCGGACTCGAGTATATGGGGCTCAAACAATGTCAAGAATGGCACCTCCGGTGAACGCGCCCTCCAACCCTGAACGCCAGTGCACGCCGAATTTTCGTTCCAGGTCAAAGGTTGTAAGTCGGAGTTGAGTGGATGGAATAATCCGAAATCCGAAATCCGAAATCCGATTTTTAGTCCGGATGGACACCCACTACAATCCCCCCATGGCCTTCCGCTCGCGACGCATCCCCCGCGATCTCTCCCTCAACCGATTGGCGGCGGCCCGGGCGCGAATGGG
>Ga0164313_10001716_pt1 | contig 19509 bp, 19 predicted proteins | sample GuaBasSedimGuay4_FD_113735 | JGI IMG/M metagenome (GOLD analysis project Ga0164313, IMG submission 113735) | Subseafloor sediment microbial communities from Guaymas Basin, Gulf of California, Mexico - Guay4, Core 4569-4, 0-3 cm | ecosystem: Environmental > Aquatic > Marine > Hydrothermal vents... | reverse complement strand
GTCAGCTCAAGGGTGCCGATATCGTTACCTGCGCGTTCGAATTTGGCTTTATGGGTGGCTCAATGGGTTCGGTGGTTGGTGAAAAATTTGCCCGGGCAGGCCAAGAGAGTCTGCGTATGAAAGCCCCGCTGGTGTGTTTTTCAGCCAGTGGTGGAGCGCGTATGCAGGAAGGTTTGTTATCCCTGATGCAAATGGCCAAGACCAGTGTGGTGTTGGCGAAACTAAGCGAAGAAGGTATTCCGTTCATATCGGTTTTAACCCATCCGACCACCGGTGGTGTGTCCGCAAGCCTGGGGATGCTGGGTGATATCAATATAGCAGAACCGCTGGCGCAAATAGGTTTTGCGGGGCCCAGGGTCATTGAACAAACCGTTCGTGAAAAACTGCCTGAGGGCTTTCAGCGTAGTGAGTTTCTGCTACAAAAAGGTGCCGTCGACATGATCATGGACCGGCGCAATATGCGTGATGAAATTGCTTCGATGCTGGCACTTTTAAGTTCAGGCAGCATGCCACGACCTGTGAGCGGCGAACTGCTGTAAAGGACTCCAGAGCCCGTATAGCTCATGATGACACTAGAAACCTGGCTGGTTCTGCTCGAACAACGTCATCCTCAGAATATCGAACTTGGTCTTGAACGCTGCGGTACTGTCTATCAACGGATGGGCTCACCCAGACCGGCCAGAAAGGTATTTACCGTTGCCGGCACCAATGGCAAAGGTTCGACCGTAGCTTACCTGGCGACAATGAGCGGTGCTTTGGGTCAGCGTTTCGGCACTTACACTTCCCCGCATATTTTTCGTTTTAATGAGCGTATCAGTATCATGGGTGAGCCGGTATCTGATGATTGTCTGATCCGCTCATTTGAGCAGGTTGAATCAGCACGCGGTGAAATATCGCTGACTTATTTTGAATTTACGACACTGGCCGGCCTGTTGATCCTGCAACAGTCAGAATTGGATTGTGCGATCCTGGAGGTCGGTCTGGGTGGTCGTCTGGATACGGTCAATCTTGTTGATACCGACTGCGCGATCATTACACCCATTGGACTGGATCATCAGGAATACCTGGGTCCTGACCTGTCGTCCATAGCCACGGAAAAAGCGGGAATTATTCGTCGTGGCACGGCCGTCGTATGTTCAGAGCAAAATCCGCCGGCACCGATAGTTCAAATCTCGGAAAATCTGCAGGCACCGTTGTACAGACGTGGTATTGATTTTGATCTTGTCTGCGACTCCACGACGGACTCAAGTCAGCTGCGCTTTTCGATGACAGACAAAGAAATGTCTGTTTCAGGTCCATCAATGAGCGGCAGGCACCAGCTTGATAATCTTGCTGCGGCATTGACCGCTTTGGTTTTGTTGAATCCCGGTAGTTTTACGAAGAACACCAGGATATCGGATGAAATATCGTTAGCCATCCAAAACTGCCGGGTACCTGGTCGTCTTCAGCGTGTGCATTCTTTACCTGAAATTCTGCTGGATGTCGGGCACAACGAGCTGGCAGCTGAAGCCGTTGCAGCGTACCTTGAGGATAATGACCGTTCAGATACGATCTGTGTACTGGCGATGTTGGCAGACAAGTCAGCCGAGGCGGTTGCGCATGCCCTTGGCAAAGTTTGCAAACGCTGGTTATGTGCAGATTCACCAGGGGAAAGAGGTCAGTCAGGCGAATTATTGGCCAAGCGGGTAAAAAACTCTTTGCCGGCAGCCTCCGTAAGTGCATATGGTTCGCTGGACGAATCAATGCAGGAAGCAGTCTCATCGGTGTCTGAGAATGAAACTGTTTTGGTTTTTGGCTCTTTTATGACGGTGTCGGCTGCAGCCAGCTGGTTGCAGCTCAACATGAAGAGCGATGGGCATGCAGCGCAATGGGCTTGATACTGCTAAACTCACTTTAGGCGAATCTGCAGGATATCCCGGGGTAAAACTATGGATAAAGCATTAAAACAGAGACTGGTCGGCGCAAGTGTATTGATCATATTGGCAGTGATCGTATTACCGATGATACTCAGTGGAAGCTCTGACCGGCTCAAGCAGGAATCCCGCCAGATCGAATTACCCCCAAAGCCTGAAGAACTGTCCATTGAAACCCGTCGTTTCCCGGTTGGCGTATCCAACAAACCTTCACCGGTCATGGGGCGGGGATCTGTCACCGAAGATGACGAGGCAGCGCAAAAGCCGGCGCAGGTTGGGAAAGTGATTGTTCCTGTAAACACTGAACTCGCGGACAGCAGCCCTCAACAGATTGCCATAGCAGAGAATGCTGCATCCAGTGGCAAAGTTGACGATATGGGTACGACCGGTGGTCAGGCTGAAGAAACGGTTCCATCGAGCGCTGTTGAAGTAAAGCCACCTGTCACTTCAATAACTTTGAGTTCCGGACGGCCTGAAAACCTGGATATCGATGAAACTGTCGAAAGCCCGGCGGATACACCGCGTTACCTGGTACAGGTGGGTAGTTTTAGTAGTGAAAAAAATGCCAACGAACTGGCCGGTCTCCTCAAAGCCGATGGTTTCCCCGTGCTCATGGACGTGGTTGATCGCACTGCGGGACGGTTGCACAGGGTACGCGTGGGCCCATACGCCGAGCGATCTGAGGCGGACAATGTTGTCTCCAGAATCAGCTCGAAAGATAAAAATATGACCCCACGTGTGGTGGATTTGCGACCGGCAGATAGCGCACCGGTATCGACACCTGCAGACCCATTGGTTCGTTGGGTCGTACAGGTAGGCAGTTTCAGCAGCTCAAAAAGTGCTGAAGGCCTGGTTGCCGAATTGCGTCTCGCAGGCTTGACGGCGTTTTCAGAAAAAGTGTCCTCGGCCAGTGGTAGTGTTTACAAAGTACGTATCGGTCCGGAACTTGACCGTGAAAAGGCCAAGGAACTGGCCCGTAAAGTCAAACTCGAACAGCATCTCGATGGTTTTGTAACAACCCAGGAGTAGTGCGGTGGAATATGCTGATTATGTTGTCCTTGGTATTGTTGCCATATCGGTACTTGTTGGCCTGGTACGAGGCTTTGTAGAGGAAGCATTTTCTCTGCTCGTCTGGGCGGCAGCCTTCCTGATTGCCTTTCAGTACTCCGGCCCATTGGCTATGCAACTGGAGGGTCACATCGAACTGCCATCTGCACGGGCATCGCTGGCATTTGCGGGTGTATTTCTATCCGTGTTGCTGGTGGGTGGTTTGCTGACTTTTCTGATTGGAAAACTGGTCGAAAAAACCGGACTCAGTGGTACCGATCGTTTGCTGGGTGGAGCTTTTGGTGGCATCAGGGGTCTGGCTATTGTCCTCGCCTTGATGCTTGTAGCGGGCCTGACACCGGTGGTACAGGATCCGTGGTGGCAGCAGTCACGCACAATACAAAGTCTGATGCCCCTGGCCGAGTGGACCGAGCAGTTTTTGCCTGACTACATCCAGGAGCATTTGGAACTTGAAGAGGATGAAGAAGAAGCACGGACCTAGTGTGTTAGAATACGGCCCGAAATCTGGCCTGTTAAACGCAAGGATAATCTGAATGTGTGGAATCATTGGTATTGTCGGTAAGCAGGCAGTCACACCCGCAATTTATGACGCACTGACCATATTGCAGCATCGGGGACAGGACGCGGCAGGTATTGCCACGCTGGAAGGTCACCGGATCCATTTATACAAGGGCAATGGCCTGGTCAGGGACGTATTTCCACGTTCTGAACTAAACAAACTGAAAGGTAATACCGGCATCGGCCATGTCAGGTATCCTACTGCGGGTTCTGATAATGACGACGAATCCCAGCCCTTTTACGTTAACTCCCCCTATGGCATTGTGCTTGGCCATAATGGCAACCTGATCAATGCAGCAACCTTAAAAAAAGAACTGTTTGACAGCGACCGTCGTCATCTCAACACGGAATCGGATTCAGAGGTGTTGCTGAATGTTCTGGCACATGAATTACATCGTCTTGGTCCAGCAGGCATGCAGCCAGACGATGTCTTCAGGGCAGTTGATGGCATGCATCAACGCTGCAAAGGCGCTTATTCGGTTATCGCGATGATCAGCGGAAAAGGAGTGTTGGGGTTCCGGGATCCGCATGGTATTCGCCCGGCAGTGATTGGTTATCGGGATACGGACAAGGGCAGGGAGTATGCCATTGCATCGGAAAGCGTGGCGCTTGATGTGCTGGATTTCACCTTTATGCGTGATTTAAAACCGGGCGAAGCCGTATTTGTTACCCTTGATGGTCGGCTACACACCCATGAAAGCCCCTACGCGGAACCGGCCAGTCCATGTATTTTTGAGTACGTCTATTTTGCCCGTCCGGATTCCATGCTTGACGATATTTCTGTTTACAAGGCTCGCTTACGTATGGGGCAGGCACTGGCCCGCAAGATACTGAAGGAATGGCCTGATCATGATATCGATGTTGTCATTCCCATACCGGATACCAGTCGAACCTCAGCTTTGCCATTGGCCTATGATCTGGAGGTCAAGTATCGGGAGGGTTTTATAAAGAACCGTTACATTGGCCGTACATTTATCATGCCGGGGCAGGAGCAGCGTAAGCGCTCGGTCAGGCAAAAACTGAATGCCATTGATCTGGAGTTTCGCGACAAAAACGTATTGCTGGTGGACGATTCCATTGTCAGGGGAACGACCTCGCGTCAGATTATCCAGATGGCGCGGGATGCCGGTGCCAGGAGAGTTTATTTTGCCTCGGCCTCACCACCGGTTCGCTACCCGAATATTTATGGCATAGACATGCCAGCACCCTCTGAACTGATCGCCAGTGGCCGTGATGAAAAGCAGATTGAACAGGAACTGGGTGCGGATCGCTTGATATACCAGGGACTTGATGATCTGATTGAAGCCTGCCAGGAAGGCAATACAAGTATCACGCGTTTCGATACCTCATGCTTTTCCGGGGAGTATGTCACGGGGGTTGCAGACGGATACCTGGACGACTTGCAGGCCAGGCGATCTGACCAGGCCAAACAGGAAAACAGTCAAACGGCACTGAGTGCAGTGTAAACCCTAAAACGCCGGATCAGTGGTCACCAGAATGTTCAGCACAAGGCATGCTCGCGCAGACATAGTGGTTCTACGTCAAGCGAGTGTAACGCCGTGATGGACATTCTGGTTTCCACCCGCAGGGCGAACTCACAAGCTGTCATCTGCTGCGTTAGCGCTTCTCGATATAGAACCACTATTTCTTCGAAGTGCTGCCTTGCAGCTAACAGCTTGTGAGTTCGCTGATCCGACGTTTTAGGGTTTACACTGCACTAGGAGTCTGATTTGCCCTTTTCAACTATGGCAGACAGGTCGCGCAGGCCTTATGATGCAGAGACCAAATAAATCCTTATGAGTGGTTTAATCCTATGAGTCGAATTTTCAATTTTTGCGCCGGTCCGGCAACCCTGCCGTTGCCTGTATTGGAAAAAGCCCGTGAAGAAATGCTGGACTATCATGGTCTTGGCATGTCTGTTATGGAAATCTCCCACCGTAGTAGCGTATTTGATGAAATGGCAGATGCGACGGAGGCCTGCCTCAGACGTCTTCTGCATATTTCTGATGACTATGTCTGTTTATTTCTCGCTGGAGGTGCCACTGCCCAGTTCTCCCAGGTTCCGCTGAATTTGGCCAGTCCCCGACTCCAAGGTGCCTATATCGTTGATGGCAGTTGGAGTAAGAAGGCCTTTGGAATTGCGCAAAGATTGGGTCTCGCGCATCTTGCAGCCAGCTCCGAGGCTACCGGTTTCAAATCAATTCCCTCAGAAAACGAGTGGGTGCTCGAAGACAATAACGCCTACCTGCATTACGTCAGTAATGAAACCATATCGGGTGTGCAATTCAGAAAGCCGCCTGAAACTACCCTGACGCTGGTCTCAGACATGTCATCGGACATACTTTCCAGACCGGTTGATGTCAGTAAATTTGGCGTCATCTATGCGGGTGCACAAAAAAATATCGGTCAGGCCGGTATAGCACTTGTGATTGTCAGGAAAGACCTTTTACAGGACCTGACACCCGCCATCCCCGACCTGCAGTCGTGGAAAATTCAAAATCAGCAGGGATCACGGTTAAATACACCACCGACCTATGCCTGGTATATCGCCGGCCTGGTGTTTGAGTGGATTGAATCCAACGGTGGCGTGGAACGTATGGCCGAGCTTAACCAGCATAAGTCGGAAACGCTATACCGATACCTGGATGAAAGTACTTTTTACCGGAATGACATACCACCAGAGTTCCGTTCGCATATGAACATTCCTTTCCAGATTGTCGATGAATCGCTGCACGGGCAGTTCATAGCCGAGGCAGATAAAGCAGGATTGAGCAGTCTGAAGGGTCATCGCTCTGTGGGTGGTATGAGAGCCAGCATTTACAATGCAATGCCGATTGAGGGTATTGAAGCATTAATAAAGTTCATGAAGGAATTTGAGAGTAAAGCAGGTTGATGAAAAACAAAGAGCAAAAGGTGGCCAAGGGGAAGGAGCCCACGCTAAGTGACGTACGGCTGAAAATCGATGCGCTTGATGCACAAATTCAAGCCTTGATCTCCGACCGTGCACGTCTGGCATGGGCTGTACGTGAATCAAAAGGGCAATTGGATAACGCCGTGGATTATTACCGGCCCGAGCGTGAGGCACAGGTTCTTCGGGCCGTTCGTGAACGCAATGAAGGTCCGATCAGTGACGCCGAGATGTTGCGTTTGTTCCGGGAGATCATGTCCGTCTGCATGGCACAACAGGAGCCCCTGAAGATAGCCTACCTTGGCCCGGAGGGTACTTTCACGCAGCAGGCTGTGTACCGCCATTTCGGTCACTCCGTACAGTCACTGGGTGTCACCGGTATCGATGATGTTTTTACACAGGTCGAATCCACCGAGGCAGATTTCGGGGTGGTGCCGGTGGAAAACTCCAACCAGGGAATCGTCAGTCACACACTTGACCGGTTCGTAGACTCAGATTTGAAAATATGTGGTGAGATTGAGATGCCTATTCATCACAACCTGTTGAGTAAGTCCAAGGGCCTTGCCGGTATCGAGCGGATTTACTCTCACCAGCAGTCTTTATCGCAGTGCAAGGCCTGGATACGACAGCACTTGCCATCCGCCGAGTGTATCGCGGTCAGCAGCAATGCCGAGGCGGCAAGAAGAGTTAGGCACTCACCCGATGCGGCAGCGATTTCCAGCAAGTCAGCCGCTGATATTTACGGTGTGCCCATTTTATTTTCCCGTATTGAGGACCGGGCTGACAATGCGACGCGGTTCCTGGTCATTGGCCGACAATTGCTTACACCTTCGGGTGATGACAAAACCTCGTTATTGCTGGCAGGCGACGAAGGCCCCGGTGCTTTGCATACGTTGTTGTCCCCGCTGGCACGTCACTCATTGAATATGAGCCGGATTGAGTCACGACCTTCCAGTGCTTCCAGTTGGTCATATGTGTTTTTTATTGATGTAGAGGGGCACGCTGAGACCGAACCGCTCAAATCCGCGCTTGGAGAGATGCAGGAGCAGACCAGTCTGACACGTGTCCTGGGGTCTTATCCCAAGGCAGTGAGAAAAAGAAATGATTCTGACAGTTGAACCGGCAGGTTCAGGCTTAAGGGGGGAACTCAGGGCGCCAGGTGATAAATCCATAAGCCACAGGGCGTTGATTTTTTCCAGCCTGGCAAGTGGGCAATCCGAACTGAGCGGCCTGCTTGAAAGTGACGACACGCTGGCAACTTTGAAGGCATGCGAACAGCTGGGAGCACGGGTAGAGCGCGACACGGATGTCATTTACGTCACTGGCACCGGTGGTGTTTTCACACCGCCATCCGACGGATGCCTGGATATGGGGAATTCGGGTACGGCCATGCGCTTGCTGGCAGGTGTGTTGAGTGGTCAGAACTTTGACAGTACGCTCAGTGGTGATGAATCACTCAATAGCCGACCCATGGGCCGGGTCGTCAAACCACTGACCCTGATGGGCGCAGACATTACGGCTTCCCAGGCTGGCACCGCACCTCTTTCAATTCGTGCATGTGAAGGATTAGACAGCATTGAATACAGCTCACCGGTGGCCAGTGCACAGATAAAATCCTGTGTGTTGCTTGCCGGACTATTTGCCAGTGGTATTACCCGGGTGCTGGAACCCCGTTTAAGCCGTGATCACACGGAACGCATGTTACCTTTATTTGGTGTGGAACTGCCGGCGCCATGTAGTGTAAATGGTGGATCCCGGTTAACAGCAACCCGGTTTGCGGTACCGGGTGATATTTCTTCCGCAGTATTTATGCTGGCCGCTGCTGCTGTCACACCGGGTTCAGATGTGACCGTCAGGCAGGTTGGATTGAACCCAACGCGTATTGGTTTTCTGCATTGCCTGGAGGCCATGGGTGCTGATGTCAGCATCATCAATCAATCCGCTCACAGCACTGAACCCATCGGTGATGTTCGCCTTCAATTCAGTGACGGCCTGAAAGCGATTGATGTTCCGGAATCCATAATTCCAGACATGATTGATGAACTGCCCTTGTTGATGGCACTTGCCGTTACGGCATCTGGTACGACACGAATACGCGGAGCAGAAGAGCTGAGAGTAAAAGAAAGCGATCGCCTGGCAGTCATGGCCACCGGTTTACGTAAGCTGGGTGTAGAACTCAAGGAATATCCTGATGGCATAGACATTGTGGGTGGCCAGGTCGCCGGTGGGCGGGTTGAAAGCGGCGGGGATCACCGCTGTGCCATGTCTTTTGCTGTATTGGGATTGACTGCATCATCCCATGTGCAGATTGAGGATGCCGAGTACATAGCGACCTCATATCCCGGATTTAGAAATGACATCACTCAACTTGGGGCCAATATGTGGGTTGAGGATTCCATATGAGTCAGCCGGACGGGATCGATACCGAAGTTCCCGTGATAGCGGTGGACGGGCCTGGTGGTTCCGGTAAAGGTACGATTACCACGCGTCTTGCGAAACATCTGGGCTGGCATTTTCTCGATAGCGGGGCTCTCTATCGTTTAACCGCACTGGCCGTCATCAAGGCACAGGTATCATTGGAAGATGAAGCCGCATTGGGCAAGCTTACGACCAATCTGAATATTCGTTTTGAAACCTCTGATAATGACGTCATTGCCGTACTGGACGAAGAGGATGTTACTGACCAGCTACGCTTTGAAGAAACCGGTGTCATGGCCTCCAGAGTTGCCACGATAGCGACTGTCAGAGCTGCATTGGTGACTCGACAAAGACTTTTTCGGCAGTCTCCAGGGCTGGTTGCCGATGGTCGCGATATGGGAACTGTGATTTTTCCGGATGCAAAGCTCAAGATATTTCTGACTGCTAGCGCGGAAATTCGTGCCGAACGAAGGTATAAGCAGTTGAAAGACAAAGGGGAAAGTGTTAATCTCACGCGCCTTTTCAGAGAGATCAAAGCCCGTGATTTGCGCGATCAGTCGCGTAGTGTTGCACCGCTAAGACCAGCTGAAGACGCAGTGATCATTGATTCGACGGAATTGAGTATCGACGAGGTACTCAACAAGATCGTTTCTTTGGTCTGATTCTGTGTTTTAAGCCTCTGATTATAAAGAGATAAAGTACCAGCTTCCATGGTGGGCGCCGGGCTTTTTAACTGGCACAATCATGTGCCCCATAACCAGGTGGACATTCTGCTGTTTTTCTGGAATGTTTGTTGAGATTAAACTAATGACTGAAAGTTTCGCTGAATTATTTGAACAAAGCATCGCTTCACAAAGCCTGAAGCCAGGTACTATCATTACCGGGACGGTAGTAGAAATCAGAGACGACGCCGTTGTCGTCAACGCCGGATTAAAATCAGAGGGCATTGTGCCCATCTACCAGTTCCGTTCCCTGAGCGGTGAACTGGAAGTAGCAGTTGGGGATAGTGTAGAAGTTGCACTGGAAGCCGTTGAAGACGGTTACGGTGAAACCCGCCTGTCACGGGAAAAAGCCAAACGTGCAATGGTTTGGGACAAGCTCGAGAATGCATTCGAGGGTGAAGAGACCGTACAGGGCAAAATCAGCGGAAAAGTCAAAGGTGGCTTTACGGTCGATATCAACGATATCCGCGCATTCCTGCCGGGTTCTTTGGTTGATGTACGTCCGGTTCGTGATCCAGCTTATCTTGAAGGCAAGGATCTCGATTTCAAAATCATCAAACTGGATCGTAAACGTAACAACGTTGTTGTTTCACGTCGTGCTGTTGTTGAGCTTGAGTTCAGCGCAGAACGCGAGCAGTTGCTCGAAGGTCTGGAAGAGGGTGTTATAGTTAAAGGCGTGGTCAAGAACCTCACCGATTATGGTGCGTTTATTGATCTCGGTGGTATCGATGGCCTGTTACACATTACTGACATGGCGTGGAAGCGTGTTCGTCACCCCTCCGAGGTCGTCAATGTAGGTGATGAACTGGAAGTGCGTGTACTACGTTTCGATCGTGAGCGTAATCGTGTTTCACTCGGTCTGAAACAGTTGGGTGATGATCCATGGAGTGATCTGGCCCGTCGTTATCCGGTCGGTGCGCGTTTATTTGGTCATGTTTCAAACATCACCGATTATGGTTGTTTTGTTGAAATCGAAGACGGTGTTGAAGGTCTTGTGCACGTATCTGAAATGGACTGGACCAACAAGAACGTCAATCCGGCCAAGGTGGTTCAGACCGGTGACGAGACTGAAGTCATGGTATTGGAGATCGATGAAGAGCGTCGTCGTATTTCCCTGGGTATGAAGCAGTGCGCTTCCAATCCGTGGGAAACCTTTGCCGCTACTCATAACAAGGGTGATCGTGTTACCGGTGCAATCAAATCCATTACCGATTTCGGCATCTTTATTGGCCTGGACGGCGGTATCGACGGCCTGGTTCACTTGTCTGATATTTCGTGGCTCACACCAGGTGATGAGTCTGTGCGTAACTTCAGCAAGGGCGAGGAAGTAGAAGCGGTTGTGCTGGCTGTTGATCCTGAACGTGAAAGAATTTCACTGGGTCTGAAGCAGTTGGATCAGGATCCTTTTGCAACCTTCATGGCGGAACACCCGCGTGGAAGCCAGGTGAAAGGTACGGTTAAGGAAGTTGATCAACGTGGTGCAATTATCGAACTGTCAGATGGGGTTGAAGGTTACCTTCGCGCTTCTGATATCAAGAAAGAGCGTGTTGAGGATGCTTCCAAGGTACTCAGTGTTGGTGATGAGATTGAAGCTAAATTCATCAGTCTTGATCGTAAGAATCGCAGCCTGGCGCTGTCCGTTCGAGCGCTTGAAGACGAAGAACTTGCTGAGGCACTTGAGGATTATCGTGCGCAGAATGCCTCCAGTGGAACGACTTCACTGGGTGAATTGCTCAAAGCACAGCTCGATCAGGATAATTAATCCGGGAAACGGGCGGTTCATGCAGAATCGCCCGTTTTTTTACAGACATGAATAAAATACAAAATAGGAACGTGAGGACCAATGACAAAATCAGAATTGATTGACCGTCTGGCAGATGTGCAACAACATCTCGCACATCTGGATGTTGAACTGGGTGTCAAATCCATATTGGAGCAAATGAGTGGTTCGTTATCTACAGGAGAGCGAATCGAAATCAGGGGTTTCGGAAGTTTTTCGCTACATTATCGTGCACCGAGAATGGGCCGTAACCCGAAAACCGGTGAAGCCGTTGCACTGCCAGGCAAACATGTACCACATTTTAAACCTGGTAAATCACTGCGCGAACGGGTAAACAATATCTCCTGATATTAATACAGGGTCGGATTTTTTGTGAAAAGAATAGGCTTTATCCTGGTGGCCATCGCAGCCATTGTGGTTGGGCTGCTGGTTGGCACTCTTAATTCGGATCTTGTTCAACTGGATCTTCTTTGGGTTCAGTTTGAACTCTCCCTTGGCCTGGTCATTTTGCTGGGCTTTTCACTGGGCGTATTAACGGGCTTGAGCATGTTGTATGTCGCCCGTGTCCTGCCATTAAGACTTCAGTTACGCAAAGCCCGGGCCGCACTACCAAAAGCAGAGAACCCTGGCGCTCAAGATACCCCTGGTATAAGCCAACCTGATGATTGAAGTTCTGCTGCTTGCTCTGATTCCGGCGGCAGCCTGGGCAGGCTGGATCATTGCTAAAAGCACCACCTCCCGTGGGGAACGCAAACGAAATCGTAATTTCAGCAACCGCTATTTCCAGGGACTCAATTACCTGCTGGATGAGCAACCTGACAAGGCCATCGCTGTATTTATCGAAATGGCAGAGGTCACTGCCGATACCGTAGAGACGCATCTTGCGCTTGGTAGCCTGTTCCGGCGCCGCGGTGAGGTTGAGCGGGCGATCAGGGTTCACCAGAACATTATTTCAAAACCCGGTCTGGACGAGTCTCAGAAAACACGCGCATTACTGGAATTGGGTGAGGACTATATGCGCGCTGGTCTGTTTGACCGTGCTGAGAATCTTTTCAAGGAATTGATTGAGCGTGAATCGCATGCTCCTTCTGCGCTGCGGCACCTGCTTGATATTTACCAGCAGGAAAAAGACTGGGAAGAGGCTTTGCAGCAGGCCATAAAACTGGAATCCGTGACAGATGAGAAAATGGGTCTGGTTATGGCCCATTTTTGCTGTGAAATGGCGGAAGTTGATCTGCAGGAAAGTAAACCTGCCGCGGCCAGAAAACACCTGCGTCAGGCCAGGCGTTATTTTCCAGAGAGCATACGAGCGAGGTTCATTCTTGCACGAATTGCCGGTCAGCAGGAGATGTACACCGAGGCACTGGATGTATATGAAGAAATTGCAGAGATGGATATGGAATACATCCATGACATTTTGCCAGCGTACCTGGCTTGTGCTCAAAAAGCAGAAGAGTTTCCCCGGGCCCTGGCAATCATGGAAAGCTGGACCGAGAATTACGATGGTATCAGCCTGCTGTTATCCCGGACGGATGTGATTCGGCAAGAGCAGGGGCTGGAAGCTGCGACCCGCTACCTGGCAGAAGCGCTGACCCTGCGCCCATCGGTCAAAGGGCTGGATCACCTGATAGAGCTGAAGCTCGAAGGTGGGCCGGAAACAGAGTCCGGTGATGAGATACTGCGTGCCGTCGCACAGAAATTACTGGCCCGACAGCCATCCTACCGCTGTACACATTGCGGCTATGCAGGTCATAGTCATCATTGGCAATGCCCCAGTTGCAAGAACTGGAGTACGACACGGATTATCCGTGGTGTCCTGGGTGAATAATCCGTGACCCTTTGGGTAACAGTCAGTTTGTTCGCAGGTGTTTTGAGTTTTTTCAGTTGTACCATGGCCACGGCAATGGCTGAGAGGTCGGGTATGATCGCCCAGCCGGGTGAACGTCAATGCCATGACCTTGCAACACCTACCGGTGGTGGTCTGGGTTTGATATTCAGCATCGTGGTGACAACAGTTTGTTTGCAGCTGTTCATTCCCCTACCGGACTTCTGGTGGCAGAACATGCTTCCTGGTGTCGTATTGCTTGCCATTGTCGGTTGGCGTGATGACAAATTTCCAGTTTCTTCAATAATTCGCCTGTTGGTTCAGCTGGCAGTCAGTCTTTGGCTGTTAGGCTTTGCCTGGTCAGAATTTTCATTGAAGGATATGGGCCTGTTAACAGTCACTGCCGTGGCAATGGTCTGGATGATGAACCTGTATAACTTCATGGATGGCAGCAATGGCATGGCAGGTTTTCAGGGAGTGTTTGCAGGCGTGACAATGGCAGTTTTCTTTCAGAACGGTGGACAGCATGCGATGGCTCTTGTCGCATTGGTTGTGGCAGCCGCTTGTGCAGGTTTCCTGCCGTTAAACTTTCCCCATGCGCGTGTGTTTATGGGTGATGTGGCCAGTGTACCCCTTGGTTTTATATTCGCTTCCCTGACCGCGTTTGGTGTTATGACGGGCAGCTTGAGTTTGCCTGTGGCAATTCTGATCATGTCTGTGTTTATTGTTGATGCAACACTGACGTTGCTTTCGAGGGTATTTGGTGGAGAGCGGTGGTATACTGCGCACGCCCAGCATGTTTACCAACGGTTGATCGCCCAGGGATGGTCGCATCGCCAGGTTTTGCTGATTTATCAGTTTGTTAACGTGATTGTGGTACTACCAGCCCTGGTGCTGGCAGAAATATATCCGCAATACGCCACAGTGACAGTAGGATTAACTTTGATTTTACTCGGAACATGCTGGCATATTGCAAAGTGGAGGCTTGGCATGATTGCCAAAGTGCAAATGAAATGACAAGAATAATCGAGCTCATTCGCCACCCTCGTGCAGCTGTCATCGTGCATGATTTTTGCATGGTCGTAGTTGCGTGGTTTGCTGCTGTCTGGTTGATGGAAAGTACTTCTGCACATCCTCCAGGTAACAACATTTCTACACTGACAGGTTTGTTTGTCGTTCTTGCACTGCAGGGCAGTGTGCTGTGGGCAACAGGTCTGTACAAGGGACTATGGCGTTTCGCCAGTTTTCAGGACATGTGGAATATCGCCCGTGCAAGTGCCTTTGGCTCTATCGCGATCATGGCGGTAATGGCTCTCGCACAAGGTACGGCAATCTCCCAGTGGATGCCGACCGCCTTGATTTACCCGGTATTACTGTTTGTGCTGTTGGGTTTGCCGAGGATGTGTTACCGGTTCTGGAAGGACTCACAGGTATCGGTTTCAACTTCTGATAAGGGATTCAAGCGGGTTCTGATTCTTGGCGCGGGGCGTTCCGGTGCCATGCTTGAAAGGGAATTAAGGCGGCGTGGTGGCTTCGACGTGGTCGGCTTCCTTGATGACGACAAACGTTTACGTGGTGCGCAAGTTCATGGTGTTCCGGTGCTCGGAGCCATTGAGCAGTTACCACGGGTTGGTATGAGTTATCAGGCCGATTTGGCCATCATTGCAATGCCCTCAGCGAGCAATCAACAGATGCAACGTATCGTTGAGGTATGTGAGCTCAGCGAAATTGAATTTCGTACCCTGCCAACCTTACAGGACCTTGGCTCTCAGGCAACCAATATTGGTGATTTGAAACGGGTAGTTATTGATGATCTGCTGGGCCGTGAGCCGGTGTCACTGGAGTGGGAGTCGATACGCGAAGTCCTGGTTGGCAAACGTGTGATGATTACCGGTGGCGGGGGTTCGATCGGTTCAGAGCTTTGTCGCCAGATCGCCCGTTTGAATCCGGTTGAATTAATTGTCATCGATCACAGTGAATATTCCTTGTACAAGATTGATCACGAGTTACGCAGTGATTACCACGACCTGTTATTTTATTCAGTGCTCGGGGATATTTGTGACCCTGCCACGGTTGAAAAAGTCATTGGCGAGTACAAACCGGATGTGGTGTTTCATGCGGCAGCTTACAAACACCTGCCGATATTGCAGACACAGGTCCGTGAAGCTTTTCGTAATAATGTCTATGGGACCATGCGTGTGGCCGAAGCGGCGGAGCGTCATGGCGTCGGTACCTTTGTATTGATCTCCACCGACAAGGCCGTCAACCCGGCAAATATCATGGGTGCGACCAAACGGGTCGCCGAGATGTATTGTCAGAACATGAATGCCCGTTCGCAAACACGCTTTATCACGGTCCGGTTCGGCAATGTATTGAATTCAAATGGCAGCGTGGTGCCGCTCTTCCAGGAACAGATTGCCAAAGGTGGCCCGGTGACTGTCACTCATCCGGAAATATCCCGGTATTTCATGACCATTTCCGAGGCCAGCCAGTTGATCATGCAGGCTGCCGTACTGGGTAGTGGTGGGGAAATCTATGTGCTCGATATGGGTGAACCGGTCAATATTACCTACCTGGCGGAGCACCTGATTCGTCTTGCCGGCAAGGAGCCTGGACGGGATATCGAGATTATCTATACCGGTCTGCGTCCCGGTGAAAAGTTGTTCGAGCAATTGTTCCATGAACTCGAGCCCTATGAGCAGACCACACATGAAAAAATCCTGCTGGCGCACCCGCGCGTGGCCGACTGGGATGAGTTGCGTGCTGAGCTGAGAGGTTCTGAACTGGCGGTCAGGCGTTACGATACCGAATACCTCAAAAAGGCACTGGTGCGACTTGTACCGGAATTGGCCAAATCCGGATTCAACACGGAACCGGCAAAAGTTATCCCAATCTATAAAAACAAGTAAGGAAGTTCTAACTATCCATGTCTGATTATCCTCCCATCAGGAAAGCTGTTTTTCCTGTGGCCGGCCTTGGAACACGATTTCTGCCGGCCACCAAGTCCATTCCGAAGGAAATGTTACCGATCGTTGACAAACCGTTGATCCAGTACGCGGTGGAAGAGGCAGTCGAGGCCGGTATTGACACCATAATTTTTGTGACCAGCCCGAAGAAGAGAGCAATTCTTGATCACTTCGATGCGGACGAGGATTTACTGACCCATTTGTTGATGCATGGAAAAAATGAACTCCACGCACGTATCAAAAACATCATTCCACCACATGTAACGACACAGTACGTGATACAGGAACAAGCACTGGGGCTGGGGCATGCAGTCTGGTGTGCAAAACAACTGGTAGGGAATGAGCCTTTCGCCGTTTTGTTGGCGGATGACCTGATCCGCAGTTCGGAATCCGGTTGTCTTAAGCAAATGGTGGATGAATATCATGCTACCGGTGCAGGCAGTATGGGAGTGGAAGAGGTTCCAGCTTCAATGACCGATCAATATGGCATTGTTTCCGTGGTGAAAGACGCAACGGGACGGGACTATATCCAGGAAATCGTAGAAAAACCAGCGCCGGAAGTAGCGCCCTCGAATCTTGGGGTTGTTGGTCGCTATATTTTACCTGCGCAGATATTTTCCTTGCTTGAGTCGGTGCAGGCAGGTGCGGGTGGTGAAATACAGCTGACCGATGCCATCGCCGTCCAACTCAATAGCCAGCCATTGATCGCACATGCCTTCGAGGGTGTGCGGTATGACTGTGGCAGTAAGCAGGGTTTTATCAGGGCAACGGTTGATTATGCACTCGAACATGCCGAATTACGTGAAGATCTGCTGGAGTATTTTGACACAGTGAAAGACTCGCAGGGCAGATGACTGTACGACCTCAACGCGATTGGCCTGAAGGTGAAGTTGTTTGTTTCAAACACACTTCAGACGTGTTGCAGGACAATATCTGGTCTGATCCTTCAAAACGGGATTTTCACGTTTATTTGCCGCCAGGTTATTCCGAGTCCGGCAGTGCCTATGTCGCCCTGTGGGATTTCGCCGCATTCACCAATGCTGGCCCAGGCCATCTGAACTGGAGAAACCAGGGTGAAAACCTGCCGCAACGTCTGGATCGATTGATCGGCAGTGGCGTCATGCCGCCGGTCGTTGTACCCATGCCGGATTGTTATAGTTCGTTGGGTGGCAATCAATACGTGAACTCAAGTGCTGTTGGTCGTTATGCCGACTACGTGGTAGAGGAGTTAGTGCCGTTTCTGTCAGGACGGGTCAATGTCATTGATAGTCGGGATGGTCGCGGTGTATTCGGAAAATCGTCAGGTGGATATGGCGCGCTGGTGCATGCTATGTATTACCCGGAAACCTGGGGGGGACTGGCATCACATGCAGGTGATATCGGTTTTGAATGGGTATACCGGCCTGATTTTCCTCGTACGGCAGCCGTTTTGTCGGGATTGGGTGGCGATCCGTATCGTTTTCTCAAAAACTTCTGGCGCAAAAAATCACCGGGTTCACCGGATTATTCCACCCTGCTGACTTTGGCTATGGCAGCCAGCTATGATCCTGGCGAGAGTCCGGAGTCTGCCATTCAATTACCATTTGACTTGCATACCTGTGAACTGGATGAGCTTCGCTGGAATCGCTGGTTACGCCATGACCCCCTGAATTTGCTCGAATCATATGTAACGCAACTCGAGTCGTTAAAACTACTCTATATCGACGTTGGAAGCCGTGACCAGTACAACATCCAGTATGGAACACGCGCATTTATTAAACGCCTTGAAAAGCTGGGTATTGACCACCATTTTGATGAGTTCGATGGCACCCATTCAGGTATGGACTGGCGGCTGGATATTTCGTTGCCAATGCTTGCCAAAGCCCTGTATTGAGATGCCTGTCAGGCCAATAACCCTATTGATAATCGGAATATAAATGATTGAGATTACAGAAAGTGCCCAGGAATATTTTGGAAGATTGATTGCACAGCAGGAAATGGATGATATCGGTTTGCTTTTAACCGTTCTCAAACCGGGAACAGCGCTTGCCTCCTGTGATCTGCAGTTCCACGTTCCCGGTCAATCCGGTGAGAAGGAACTCGAGTTCAACTATGACCAGTTTAATCTTTATGTTTCCGCTGGCAGCAAAGAATGGCTTGAAAAAGCAAAAATAGATTTTGAAACAACCGATGCCGGTGGTCAGCTATCCATCAAGGCACCGGGTATCAAGGGCAAAAAGCCGGCTGAAACGGCAGATCTGGCCGAAAAAATCGCCTGGGTTCTGGAAGGGGAAATCAACCCCGGCCTGGCCGGTCACGGTGGCATGGTTTCGCTGGAGCAGATAACACCGGAAAATGAAGTGGTATTACGCTTTGGCGGTGGTTGCCACGGATGCGGTATGGTTAACCAGACCTTGCAAGGTGGTATCGAGAAGACGCTCAAAGAGTACTTCCCGGAAATTACCGCTGTGATTGATGCCACTGATCACGCCAGTGGTGAGAACCCGTACTACAAGTAATCCCGAATGGTGGACAGTCTCGTCCGCCGTTTGGCTTACATATTGCTAGCCGGGGTCATGTCGCCCCGGATCGATTCTTACTTGTCTTGAATTTCTACCAGCCCTGACTGACTTGCATACCAGGCTGTGATGTCTTTAATATCTGCATCACTGAGGCTAGCGGCAAATCCATTCATGATGGCATTCTTGCGGCTGCCGTCACGGAAACCTTGCAATGTTTTGATCAGGTAGGACTGCTGTTGCCCGCCAAGGTTGGGATAAATTGGTTGAGTGCTCTTGCCGGTTGCGCCATGGCAGGCGTGGCAAACTGCAGATTTGTTCTTTCCTTCCGCGGCATTACCGGCAGAAAAGGCCAGTGCAGGAACCAATGAAAGAACGGCGACGGCTACTTTTGATTGGAATCTGTTCATTTTATTCAGCACCCGTTTTATTTGTTTGTCCTGCAAGGTATACGGCAATATCTTCAATATCCTGATCAGAAAGTGCTTCAGCCTGCAGATTCATGGTTTTATGTTGGCGTTCACCAGTCTTGAATCCCTGCAATGCGATAACCAGGTATTCCTTGTTTTGTCCACCGATTCGGGGAACATGATAAGTCGGGTAGGTGTTGTTATAACCGACAATTCCGTGACAACCGGAGCAGGTATAGGCCTTTATCTTGCCAGCCTTGTAGTCCCCTGCAGCGATTGCATTAATGGATACCAGGGACAACAGCAAAGTAAGCAGAATCTTTTTAATATGCATATGAGTGATCACAGTGGGTGATTATTGTTAGCGGGCGATTATACCCACAGAATACACGTAAACCAATAATCACTACAAGATTAACAAAAAGAATTGCTTACAGTTTTCC